>Ga0114918_10000692_pt1 | contig 29428 bp, 47 predicted proteins | sample LantaG_FD_87015 | JGI IMG/M metagenome (GOLD analysis project Ga0114918, IMG submission 87015) | Deep subsurface microbial communities from Baltic Sea to uncover new lineages of life (NeLLi) - Landsort_02402 metaG | ecosystem: Environmental > Aquatic > Marine > Oceanic > Sediment | place...
AAATACAATTAATAAATTAGAACAGGCTGTTGAAAATGCGGCATAAACACCTGAAATGCAGGTTTATTTTTTAGATTCTCTCCAGTTTAATGCAGAAGAATATGTGGGTTTTTAGATTAGACATGATCTTCGGTTCTTTTATTTATGCCTTCCATTTACTGTCTGTTGCAAATCTCTTGTCTGTATTGCTTATATTAGCGGATCATGATAATTGCTAGTCTTGAATACTCTGGAGACCAAAAAGCAAATTCATATAAATTTTATAGAAATAAAATTTCCAAATCCTCTACGCTCTTGAAATCTTTATCTAGGGTAACTATCTTTAATCCATAATATTTAGCTATGCTATATTGATAAGAATCATCGAAGTCTAATTTTAATCTTTTCTTAACACCTATTAATTCTTCATACTTTTCCATCGGTAATGAAAGAAGCTTTGTATTTCTCGTAACATCTTCAATAAATTTCTGGAAAATGTCCTCTTTGTCATACCTAAATAGAATCAAAACTATTGAATGTAAGGAAAAGTCGGTTATGTTAATATTTCCGATATTATTATTTAGAAACTCTTTGCAACTTTCCTCCTTATCCTGACGTAAAAGTATTTCTAAAAATATATTCGTATCTACTAAAAACATCGTCTCCACTCCAAAGATTTATGCTGCAACTCAACAGAAGTAAATTTTTTCCGTATTTCTGATAAACTTCCTTCCCAGTCAAATTTAAACTTACTCAACTTTTCTCTTTTTCCTCCATATTTTTTTGACAGAAATTCAATATAATCTAAAGCTTCTCTCCTTAAATCTTCTGGAAGTTCTTTAACTTTTACCTCAATTTCCTCTCCACTCATAGCTTCCCCCCATTTATAAGATACTTTTACTTATTTCATAGACGCATTCTAACATTTGAGTATAAAAAATATTTTATCTATTTAATAAAATAGCTACACTCAAACGTAATTTTATCATCTTTTGGAAAATCTACATAATTAATTTTAATTATTACAGTAATTAATCATCTTCCGCTAATTTTACCCCAAATACCTGTAGCCGTAGCAGTAATACATTATGACTTTCCATACTTAGACCTTCCTGAAGACAGGTTGGATATGGTCTTCGGTTCTTTTATTTATGCCTTCCATTTACTGCCTGTTGCAAATCTCTTGTCTGTATTGCTTACATTAGCGGATCATGATAATTATTAGTCTTGAATACTCTGGAGACCAAAAAGCAAATTCATATAAATTTTTTACATGCTTTCTCCACTTTTAGAAGCAGCTAAAAAGCCCGATTTTATTTTATTTTAAATTTAATATAATATATAGATTATCTATGGAAAACAGAATAAGAAAAACTCGAATAAGAAAAACTCCCAGTTATAGATATATTCCGTATCTAGTAATTTTAATCTGCCTTCTGCAAATATGGACACTAAAAACATATTACAAAGAAAGAGAGATAAAACTACCTGAGAATTTGTTTACAACACAAAAAGAATTCCCAATCTCCGAACTAACATTGGACATTCCATATATTCAGCTAGAGTCAGATTCCACAGAAAATGTTACGGATAATGAAGGTGCAGGCGATCACACTGAGAATCAAAACCAAGCTGGAGAAAACAGCGACAATTATTCAAATGGGACATTAGAGGCTCCGGATGAAAAATACACAATGGAAATAGAGGGGTTAAATTTAAGTGAAGTTCAGAAAAAGATTGTTCTAAGGTCTCTGGAAATGTTGGATGAGGATATAGAATATGGTTACAGAACTTATGTTGATACAGGTTATCCTACTGAGAATATCTATATATCTACTGATGTGATATCAGTGGTTTTAAGAGACTCAGGTTATGATCTGATGGAATTAATTTACGAGGACATGCTTAAGCATAAGGATGATTACCCTATGGACATAAAAGGAAGAAAAGATCCTGTTAAGTATATAGGTTTTAGAGATGTTTTTTTTCAGGAGCAATTTTTTAAACGCCACGCTTTGGGAGAGCTGCCTACCGAATATACTCCCGGAGATGAAAACAACAATTTCCTGTGGCAGCCCGGAGATATCCTGTACTTTCAGTTTGACGAAGAAAATCCTTACAAAGATTTAGGTGGGTTGGTTTCACCTCGCAGCAGTGAAAACGGCATACCGCTTGTTATAATGATCTCAAAAGAATTTGGCAAAGTTAAAGAAGTCGATGTTCTTTTAGAGTATAAAATTATAGGGCACTACCGTTATCCTCTTCCTGAATTAGAAGAATAGGCATGCTCTTTACTCTTATGATATTTTACATATATTATTCTTGCTATATAAATAAATGGGGTATCCGACACTGCTACTATTAATTTTAACATATAAGTTGTCACTAATATCTGCAGCCAAACGCCAACCTCAAATAAGCTCAGTAATGCAATGGAGCAAAAAACTACGCTGTCAATTAGTTGGCTGACTATTGTAGAAAGATTATTTCTAATCCACAGCTGGTGCGGCTTGTTAAATAATCTCTTCCAGAATGCAAATGCCCATACATCATGCAGCTGACTGATAAGATATGCTGACAGGCTTCCCAATGCTATTCGCGGCATAATTGCAAATATTGTTTCCATTGAGCCTTGAGCAAAATCTGATGCATCAGGAGTAAATTGCAGGCACACCCACATAATAGCTGTCATGCTAAGCATTGAAAAAAACCCTAAAAAAACTGCTTTCCTTGCTGCAGCCTTGCCATAAACTTCGCTTAATATGTCTGTAGTTAAAAAAGTTGTTCCATAAATAATATTACCAAGTGTTGCCACAAGACTAAATAACTGGACTGTTTTTAACACCTGTATATTTGCAAGTATGACTGCAACCCCAATCCAGGCATAAAGGCCTATTTTTCCAAAAAACCTATACGCCAGCAAAACAATCCCAAAGTTAAGAAGCATCAGTATTATCCACAATAATTCATTTTTAAATATCATAGCGCATATTATATATTAAAATGGTGCTATATTGAATAAACATAATTATAAATAGCTTGTTAAGTGAATTCCCGGAGATGCTTTAACACCATATTTTACAATTGATGAATTAAAATAACTTTTTTGTAATAATGGCACACATTAGGTTATAATAAACAAAGAACTAATTCACAATCAGAGTTGGCAAACTTATAACGTATGGCTAAAAAGTATATAAAAAATTATAATTTCTGGAGGTTTGGCACAAATGGATAAAGAAGAAAAATTTGATAAAAAAGGAATCGGTTTTATAGTAGGGGGAGCTGTGCTGGGAGCAATTGCTGGTTATCTTGTAAAAAAAGTTGGAGTAAAAAATATAATCACTGTTCTCAAAGCAAAGGACATAATTCCGCACAATATTGCAAACTTAATAAGTGAATTTACATCCAAAAAATTTTCAGAAGAAGAATAAAAAAAGCCTCTTCTTAGTTAATGCATCTAACTAAAAAGAGGCTTACTTATTGTAAAAAGTAAACTAACGCAGGACTTCCGTTAGAATTAATTACAAAAATATTAGTTTACATATATATCTTAAATCGCCTTACTTCGTCAAAGGCATTTTCTTCTTAACCATAAAGTAATAAACAATTGCGCCAATACCATTAGTTAAAATCACTATAACAAGCCAGATGGTTTTAGTATTCTCTCCACCACCCGGAAATTCCTCTGGTTTTCTTTTAGCGCAATCTATCAGCATTATAATCCACACTACAAACAGGAAAATCCAGATTGCTACAAAAAATGCCCATAAGCATATCATACCTGCAACAATTCCCCCTCCAGCAGCTTCTTCGCTACTGCACCCAGTCAGTAAAAATCCTGCCGCCATGAGCAAACTCCAGGTTGCTGCCAGTAATCGAGCCATCAACTTTTTCATTCCTCTCCCCCTTAGCTAAAGTCAGTTGTCAATATTAGTATCACATTTTATAATAGTTTAAGGCATCTTAACATTATTATTTATTTTTGGACATTTTTTCATGACCATAAAATAATAAACAATTGCTGCTATGCCATTCATTTGAGTAACAAAAAATGTTGCAATTAAAATTACAAGCCAGATAGTTTTAGCATTTTCTCCGTCACCCGGAAATTCTTCTGGTTTTCTTTTGGCACAATCTATTAAAGCAATAATCCATATTACTAAGAAAAAAAGACTGATCAGTCCACCAATAACTACTGCACATATCCATATACCTGCAAAACCAGCAAAAATAGTGCTGCCTACAACAGCAGATAATTTATCAGCTGCATCTGCTACTATCCTATCTCCTGATCCCATCACCCCTCCTTTGTTAAGTATTTTCCCGATTTCCTGATATTTCCGTTAATTCTAACATCAACATACTGCTTGTTCAATTTTTTTTAATTTTTTTAAGCAGCCATGCCATGTTTTCTCCTAAAATTTTAAATGTCTTCATCCCTTCTTCATCATTTTTTATTTCTCCGATACCTTTGCCAATTCCCATATTCCAGTAAATTGAGCATGGTATTATAGCCTGATTTAAGACAAATAAATTGTTGATTTGATTAAATACTGAAACTGCGCCCTGTCTCCTCGCGACAGCTACAGCTGCGCAAACTTTCCTCTTTAACAGATATCCGCCAGCTCTTGCACAATACCCGGCTCTATCTATCAGTGCTTTTGCTTCCGGGGTTACTGAACCAAAATAAACAGGCGAGCCAACAATTACACCATCGGACTCATACATCTTTTTAAGGCAATCGTTAACAATGTCATCATCAATAACACAAAAGCCATCTCCTGTGTCTTTACATTTACCGCAAGCATTGCATCCCTTTATATTTTTTCCTCCCACCTGAACAATTTCAGTCTCAATTCCTTCTTTCTCCAGTTCAGCAAAAACCGCTTTTATTGCAGTAGCCGTGTTTCCATTTTTTCTTGGGCTTCCATTAAAACCAACTACTTTCATTTGGTCCTCTCTTTTTTTTATTTTTGCAAAATTATTAATTTAAATAGTCTATACAAAATTAAGCTGCTTTAAGAGCACCCACGTCCTCATTACTATTTTCTATCTCTCCAATATTTCTACCAACCCTCATATTATAACAAACTGACAAGATATCGCAGTATGGTACAAAAATGGCACATGCAGGCTCAGGTATATATTTACTTTATATATATTTTTGGAATTCTATTTTTCAGCATACACGTTACTTCATAATTTATTGTTCCCATAAGATCTGCGATAAAATCTACGGTTATCTTTTTCCCTTTTGATTTGCCAATTAAAACTACCTCATTCTCTGTAGAAATACACTTTTCCCCGACAATATCTGTTACATCTATCATAATTTGATCCATCGTAATATTACCTACTACAGGCGCAAATTGCCCGCCAACTAGTACCCTGGATTTATTGGACAGAAGCCTTGAATACCCGTCAGCATAGCCGACAGGCAATGTAGCTATAATACTTTCTCTTTTAGTCTTAAAAGTACAACCGTAAGAAATACACTGGCCGGCAGGTATCTTTTTTACAAAGGATATTTTAGTTTTTAAACTTAGTACAGGTTCAAAACTTGACAGAATGCTTGTGGTTTCACTGCTTAGCCATCTGCAGCTATCCCCACCAAAAGGGTTTAGCCCATAAATAGAAATACCTGTCCTTACCATATCCAGATGTGTTTCTCTGTGCCGCAGAAAGGCAGCGCTATTTGCACAGTGAAATATTTTTATATCAACTTTGCTATTTTTTAATTCCTTAATAATTTTTCTAAATCTGTTCCACTGTGCTTTAGTATATGAACTATCTTCTAAATGTGCGCATGAAAAATGGGTAAATGCCCCTTCAACTTTTAAACCCGTCATGGAATTTATTTTTATAATTTCAGTAACAGCGTCCTTAAAATTTATGCCAACTCTGTTCATGCCGATGTCAACATTTATATGTACTGCCGCATTTTTCCCCAGGTATGAACATTTTTCGGAAATTATTTTGGCCGTTCTATATGAATTAATGGATAAGACCAGGTCATATTTTACTGCATCTTCTATGGCAGCAGGCGGGGGCTCACCCAAAACATAAACAGGAGCGCTTATATTGGCCCTTCTTAATTTAACTCCTTCCTCCACAAGAGATACGCCCATCCCATGCGCTCCGCTCTCTATAGCTTGTTTGGATATCTCAATAGCTCCGTGCCCATAAGCATCGGCTTTAACCACTGTCATTATTTTAGTTTGGGACGAATTGATATAGGACTTAATAACATTTAAGTTGTGCGCAAGATTTTTTAGACTTATTTCTGCCCAGGCAGATCTCTTGTCTGCTCTGGTATTATCATTTTGCATAAGACATTTACCACAAGAATACTTTTTTTATTTTTCCTTCACGATCATAGATTTTACTATATCTCTCCTTGTAATTATTCCTACCACTTTTTTGTCTTTATCAACAACTGGAATTCTATTAACATTGTTGTTTATCATCATACTGGCTATATCGCTGACAGGTGTATCCTCTTCAACAGTTTTTACCCTGTCTGTCATTATGTCTTCTACCCTTGACCCAAGGTATTTCTTTAAATTATTTTTGAATTTTCTAAAACTTTCCAGATAAATAATCCCGTCTAAAAGTTTAAAGTACCTTGGAAAATGAAGGTCAGCATCTTTTATTATTATATCTGCCTCAGTAGCAATACCTAAAATTTTACCGCTGCTGTCAACTACAGGCACACCGCTTATCTTGTTATTAACAAGCAGCTCCGAAAGCTCGCCTATTGAAGCATCCTTGCTGATAGTAATGACTTTTTTCACCATAATGTCTTTTGCCAATAATTCTTTCATAGCTTATAGCCCCCATGATATTTTATTTTTTCTATTTCTAAAAAAACACTTTTTATCCCTTCCAGAAGATCCGTAGCCATAAGAGATGTTCTGCTGGTATTTTTTACCATTATATCAGAAGACTTCCCATGTATAAAAGCTCCGCATACCGCACTATCCAAAAATCCCATTCCCTGACATAGAAGAGAGCCGATTATACCGGTTAATATATCCCCGGTTCCAGCTGTTGCAAGCGCCCAATCACCAGTAGAATTAATAAAAGTTTTCCCGCCAGAGTCAGTAATTAAAGTTCTTGCCCCCTTCAAAACTGAAGTCAATTTATATTTTTTAGCCACTTTTAAATTAGCCTCCAGCCTGCTTCCTAAATCTATGGAATTCCTCCCCAGTATTGCTGACAGTTCACCAGCATGCGGAGTGATTATTACATGTGAAAGGTCAAGATCTTTTTCATTCCCTATTTCCCTTGGACCTGAAAGCGCGCACAAGCCATCAGCATCAAGGACTGTTGGCTTTTTAATTTTACTCAAAAGTTCTCTTACCAAACAAATAGTTTTAGGATTTCTTGAAAGACCGGGGCCAATTGCCAGAGCATCAAATCTTTCGCTCAAACCTATGATTTCATCAAGACAGTCGTTATGTATGGTTACTTCATCTGTTTGCTCTACAGGATATGTCATTACCTCCGTTAATTTTTCCTCAAATATATCATTGAGCTCCCATGGACAGACAAGTGTTACCAGTCCAGCTCCTGCTCTCATGGCTGCAAGGCATGTCATTGCAGCTGCTCCTGTAAGTCCCAATGACCCTGCTATCACTAAAAGCTTCCCTACTTCATGCTTGTAAGTCCATGGTTTTTTATCTGGTATCCTGCTTGACACCCATCTCAGGTTAGCCTCAAAAATCTGTTCATACTCTTTAAAATACTTATCAGGTATCCCAATATCAGCCACTCTGACTCTACCGGCAAAATCTGCTCCCGGATAATTTGCCAGTCCCAGCTTTTTACAGCCAAATGTAACTGTAGTATCTGCTTTTACCACACACCCCAGAATCTTTGCACTGTCTGAGTCTACCCCTGAAGGGATATCAACAGAATAAACAGTTAAACTCTCGTTCTTTCTTTTAGCCTGATTTATGTCACCTATTACTTGCCTGGAGGGGCCATGGATCTCTTTTCCGTGTAAGCCAGTGCCAAATATGGCATCTACGATAAAATCAGATTTTGCCAACTCTTTCCTAAAAATATTTTCTATTTCTTTATTTTCTAAATCCAAATAAAATAATTTATCTTCACCCACCGAGGCAAGTTCTTTAAAATAATATTTACAGTCCGGGCTAAACTTCTCGGGCAGAGATATATAAAATACTTTAATATCCATACCGGATTTTATTAAATCCTTAGCAGCTACAAAACCATCTCCTCCGTTATTTCCGCTGCCGCAAACTACAATCCCTTTTACATCCCTGACAAATTTTTTACCTTTAAAATCTTCTATAATAATTTTAGCTACGCTGCTGCCTGCATTATTCATAAGATGCTTTGAATCAATCCCGTCGTTTATGCATTTTCTGTCTATTTCTGCCACTCTGCTGCCCTTTAGTATCCTGTCAGGTTCCATCTTGACTTTCTCTCCTTTTTTATCTGCCATTTTACTTCTCCATTAGAACTAAAATACAAACCAGTTTATGATAACAATACAAAATGTTATACCTTGCAAAATTTCCGCAACCACTAAAGTCGGCAAGCTACAAAATTGATGTTGCAAAAGCTGCTGCATATTTTTCAGTCATAGAAACTGAAATTTTTATTTCCCTGACTTTAAGTTTTTTGCACCACCTATGGGCATTCCCATATAATTTTATGTACGGAGCGCCGGTACTTTCTTTGTTTAGTTCTATCTCTTTAAAAGAAATGTTTTTTCCGATCCCTTCAGTCAAAGATTTTGCTACAGCTTCTTTTGCTGCAAATCGTACAGCATAGTGCAGGTATCTGGTTTTTAATTTGCTCTCACAATATTTTATCTCATTTTCTGTATATATTCTTTTTATAAAACCAGGATGCCTATCTATAGCATCTCTAATCCTATCTGCCTCTAAAATGTCCACCCCTATAGCATATATACCCATAAATATTTTACTCCACAGTAACACTCTTGGCTAAATTTCGCGGTTGATCTACATTCCTGTTATGCTTTTTGGCTATGTAATATGCATATAACTGAAGAGGCACAACAGCTAAAATGCCGTGCAATTCATCCATAGTTTTTGGGATATAAAATACATGATCTGCATGTTCTTTTATCTTATTATCACCCTCTGTGGCTATAGCAACCACAGTTGCCTTTCTTGCTTTTACTTCCTGAATATTGCTTAATATTTTTTCATAAACAAAATCCTCGGGGATTATCCCTACTACAACCGTGCGTTTGTCTGTAAGGGCTATTGGGCCATGCTTCATCTCTCCGGCAGGATAGCCTTCTGCATGTATGTAAGAAATTTCTTTTAGTTTCAGCGCACCTTCCAGTGCAATAGGAAAGCCATATATCCTTCCCAGAAATAAAAAGCAGGTATGCCCGCAGGTCTCATTGGCAATATGCTTAATATCGTTAGCCCTGTTTAATATATTTTGAATCTTGTTAGGGATAAAATCTAACTCTTCAATTAATTCTTTGAGTTTTACATCGTCTACATAACCTTTAATTTTACCAAGATAAAGCCCCATAAGGTACATCACTATTATTTGAGCAGTAAAAGTCTTCGTAGCGCATACGCCTATTTCCGGACCAGCATGTGTGTAAATTACTGAACTTGATTCTCTTGCCATTGTGCTTCCAACAACATTTGTTATAGCCACTATCTTTGCACCCTTAGTTTTTGCTTCCCTTACAGCAGCGAGAGTGTCAATGGTCTCACCTGATTGAGTTATGGCTATAAGCAGACAATCACTTTCCACAAGCGGATCCCTGTATCTATATTCAGAAGAAAAATCCACTTCTACTGGAATTTTGGCCCACTTTTCAATAATTTGTTTTCCTATACGTGCTGTGTGGTAAGATGTGCCGCATGCAATAATTTGTATTTTTTTTAAATTTTTAATTTGCTGTGTGCTTAAATTAAGCTCGCTAAAATTTAGTTTGCCATCTGTAATCCTTCCGCGCATAGTCTCCTTAACTCCGTAAGGCTGTTCAAATATCTCTTTTAGCATAAAATCTTCGTATCCGCTCTTTTCAGCGCTGGAGATGCTCCAGTTGATTTTAAATGGTTCCCTCTTTACTGACTTACCTTCAGGATCAAAAATTTCTATTTTATCCTTTGTTAGCCTTACTGTCTCATAATCATTTAAAACGATAAAATTCCTTGTATGCTCCAAAACTGCAGGCATATCAGAAGCTAGAAAATTTCCATCCTTTGATACACCTACAATAAGAGGGCTCGCAATCCTGGCTCCTATGATTTCTTCATGGTTATATTCTGATACTGCCACTATGGCACCGGAGCCTTTTATTTTTTTTACAAGTTTTTGCATAGAAACCAATAAATCCCCATCATAATATTCTTCCAGAAGATGCGGCAGAACCTCAGTATCAGTCTGTGAAACAAATTTATGTCCCTTTCTGGTCAGCATCTCCCTTAGTTCACTGTAGTTTTCTATGATTCCATTATGAACAACTGCAATTTTTCCGCTGCAATCTGCATGCGGGTGAGCATTTGCTTCCGTAGGTTCACCATGAGTTGCCCATCTCGTATGGCCTATCCCGCAAACCCCATCTATATCAATATTCTTCAACTCGTTTTCAAGCGCCCCTATTTTCCCTGCCCTTTTTATAACTTTAATTCTGTGCAGGAAATTGCCGCCTTCACCGGTGCTGTCATTGCACAATATAGCAATCCCAGCAGAATCATATCCTCTGTATTCCAATCTTTTGAGGCCATTTATTAATATATTTTTACATTTTTTATTCCCTATGTATGCTACAATTCCACACACTAAAGCCCTCCTGTAAATTAAGCATCTTTATATATATTCCAAAGCCAAAATCATGATTTATTGCCACATTCTGCAATAGCAACAACTAGCTCATCTACTGCTTCTTCAGCCATTTTAAGAGTTTTTGCTTCCGCCATTACCCTTACAACTGGTTCTGTTCCTGAAGGTCTTACAACTATCCTGCCGTCACCCTTTAACTTTTCTTCTATTTCAGCAATTTTAACTTTAACATAATTACAATTCATTATTTCTTTTTTGTTTTTCACCTTAACATTCTTTAAAATCTGGGGGTACTCCGGTATCACCTTGTGAATTTCATCTATATTATAATTATTATTAATTATCATCTCCAAAAACTCCAAAGTACTTATAAGGCCATCACCTGTCGTGCTCAAATCCTTAAAAATTATATGCCCGGATTGTTCTCCACCCAATGCACAGTCTTCAGCAAGCATTTTCTCCAGTACATATCTATCTCCCACCTCTGTTTTGTATACTTTTATCCCTTCTTGTTCCATGGCAATATCAAAACCCATATTAGCCATAATCGTAGTTACAACATAATTATTTTTAAGCTTTCCATTTTTAGACATGCCAATGGCACAGAGAGCCATTATGACATCGCCATTAAGAATCCTCCCCTTGCTGTCACAAGCTATAACTCTATCTCCATCTCCATCATAAGAAAAGCCAATATCAGCCCTGCTTTTAAGTACAATTTTTTGCAAATGCTCCGGGTGTGTTGACCCACAATTATCATTTATATTTTCTCCGGTTACTCCGGTATTAAAGCTAAGCACTTCGGCACCCAATTTATTTAAGGCCTTTGGCACTATAACGCTGCAGGAGCCATTCGCACAATCAACAGCTATCTTTAGACCTTTCAAATCAATATTAAAATTTTCAATAATATAGTTCAGGTAGATATCACAAGCATCATTAAGGTCACTGCATCTTCCCACATTTGTACCGGTTGGATTTATGCTATTGTCAGCACCATCGATTATCAGCATATAATGCTCGATATTTTTTTCTTGCTCATCTGTAAGTTTCAACCCGCCTTTTGAAAAAAACTTAATGCCATTATCCCCTAAAGGGTTGTGTGAGGCAGAAATCATTATGCCTCCGTCAAAATCCAATATTTTAACCAGAAGTGCTACAGCAGGGGTACTTATTATGCCTGTTCGCAGAACATCATGGCCGCTTGAAAGAATGCCGGCCACAAGTGCGCTTTCAATAAAATCACCGGATGGCCTTGGGTCTTTACCAACAATTATTTTACCCTTCCTGCCATCAGCTATTAAAAATTTAGCACCAGCTTTCCCGGCTTTTAATGCTAGCTCCGCTGTTAAATCCTTGTTTGCTACTCCTCTTATCCCGTCTGTACCAAATAACTTTCTTAAATTCTTCATTTTAGTGTTTTCTTAATTATTTATATTATATATATTTTTTCTCTACAAAAAGTGGAGTCATACAAGATAATAAACCAAAATAGTTAAGATTAAAAGAAATTCCACTTTTAATTTTAAGCACAGTATGACTGCTGTTCTGGCTTAAAATATGCAAATTATGGTTGCTGCAGTTTACACCAGCTAACAGCTTAATTCCTGAATTTCCAAATACACTTGCTATGCAGTCGTTTCAGAAAGACACTTAGTGACACCAACGACCGATATGCCTGATTTACACATCGGTCGTCTATAGTGTTGCAGTTGCCTGCAATTTTTTAAATTTATTTTTAAACAGAGATGCTTTATTAAGAAAAGAATATTATCTTTTAGAGAACTGGGGTTTCTTCCTTGCCTTCTTAAGACCATATTTTTTCCGTTCTTTTATTCGTGAATCCCGGGTTAAAAACCCTTCTTTCTTCAAGATAGGTCTATATTCATCATTTATCTTAAGAAGAATCTTAGAAATAGCATGCCGAAGAGCACTGGCCTGTCCCGATATTCCCCCACCTTTTAAATCTGCTATTATATCATAAGCATTATCTGTTCCAGTTAACTTAAGTGGTTCTAAAATTACAGCCAGCAGGGACTCCCTGCAAAAGTAATCCTTAAACTCCTTATTATTTACCGTTATTTTCCCTTTGCCGGGGTAAAACCTTACTCTGGCAATAGACTCTTTTCTTTTCCCGGTTGCATAGTAACAAACTTTTTCAGCCAATATCTCACTCCTTTTTCTTCAAAATTCTTATACCTTAACAGACATTATATAAAGTTAGAATCCTCATACTATTTATATAACAAGCTTCTCTGGTTTTTGTGCCTTATGAGGATGGTCCTCACCAGCATATACTTTTAACTTTTTAATCATTTTTCTGCCTAAAATGTTGTGAGGAAGCATCCCCTTTACTGAATTTACCAAAACAAACCTGGGGGATTTTTTAAACATTTTTTCTAAATTTATAACTTTCAGGTTACCAATGTATCCTGAATGCCTGTAATACTTTTTTTGTTCCATCTTTTTACCTGAAACTTTTATACTGTCTGCATTGATAACTATAATATAATCACCACAATCCACATGTGGCGTAAATAATGGCTTATGCTTCCCTCTAAGAATTCTTGCTAATTCTGTAGATAACCTGCCTAAAGTTTTCCCCCTGGCATCCACCAGAAACCATTGACGCTCAATATTTTCCTCTTTTGCACTAAATGTTTTTACACCTGCATTAACCATAATTCCTCCAATCTCCTGTCAATATACCACCCTTGCAAGAAACAGCCCTTTTGCAGGAGCAATTTTTCCAGCCAACATCCTATCTTCACCTGTTATTGCTTTTCTTACGCTTTCCAAATTCCTCTCGCCGCTGCCTACTTCAAGGATGGTCCCAACTATAATTCTAACCATATTATATAAGAATGAATTTGCAGAGATACTAAACACTACTAAATTGTCCCTGCTCTTCCTGATAGTAAATTTAAATATTTTTCTAACAAAATTTTTACTGCTACCATCCGCATTGCTACAAAAAGACTTGAAATTATGAGTTCCAACAAATATTCCTGCCGCTTTTTTCATCATATTCAAATCCAGTTTCTTTGTAATCAATATGCTGTACTTTTTCAAAAAAACGCTCTGCCAATTTCCGTTCACAACATAATAAGCATACTCTCTAAGTTTTGCGTCCCTTCTGGCATCAAAAGACTCATCTACTTTTTTTATACTTTTGATAACTATATCTTCCGGAATCAAGCTATTTACCGACCAGGCGAATTTGTACAAATCTATATCTTTCCCAGTTCTAAAATTTATCACCTGGTTTACTGCATGCACACCAGCATCTGTTCTTCCTGAATAACTAATTTTTACTAAAGATTGGAGCACAGTAGAGAGACCTTTTTCCAATTCCCCCTGAATAGTTCTCCTGTCTGGCGGCTGTATTTGAAATCCGGAGTAATAGGTTCCATCATATTCTACTGCAGCCATATAATTACTCATCAAATTATCTCAAAATTTATATATCAAAATAACTATGCTTGCAAGCTTTTTACTTGACAAGCTCAACTATCACAATCAGAGCTCCGTCTCCAAGCCTATTTTCATACTTAATAGTTCTGGTAAAACCACTTGATTTATTATACATATCAGGAGCTATTTCATTAAAAAGTTTTTGCACTATTCTATAATTGCCAATTAACTTTATGCATCGCCTTCTCGATGATAAATCTCCCTTTTTTGCAAGATTAATTAATTTATCAACAAAGCCGCGCAAAATCTTAGCTTTGGCACTTGTAGTTTTTATCTTTCCGTTATCAAACAGAGAAATAGCTAAATTTTTAATAATCACTTTTTGATGGCTGCTGCTTCCGCCCAACCTTCTTCCTTTTTTTGGTATAACCATATCTTACCTTCTTGTACTAACTATTTTTGCTTAAATGACAATCCAAGTTCCTTGATTTTATCTCTTACTTCTTTAATAGACTTTTGCCCAAAATTTCTAATATCCAGCAATTCATCTTCACTAAACTCTAATAATTTTTCAACAGTCTCAATTCCTTCTCTCTTGAGACAATTATATGACCTTACAGAAAGCTCTAGCTCTTCTATCGTAGGATAGCTTTTCTCTTCGCTTTCTTTCTCCTCTTTTTCAAATATGGGGTCATTTTTAGTTTCCTTGTCTGACAAATCAATAAGAAGCGCCATATAATCATTTATAATTTTAGATGCCTGGCTCAGCACATCTTCTGGTTTTACGCTCCCATTTGTTTTAATGTCTATTATCAGTCTGTCAAAATTAGTTATCTGGCCGACTCTAGTATTTTCAACTTCAAACATGACCTTCTTAACGGGAGAAAATATAGTATCCAAGGGAATAATACCAATATGCTCATCATCTTTTGTATTTTCTTCTGCAGATTTATATCCTTTACCCTTTTCTAACACCATTTCTACCTTTAATTCACCCTTGCTTGCTAACGTGCCAATATAGGCATCGGGGTTTACAACTTCAACCTCTGAAGGCAGCTTAATATCTGATGCTTTGACAACACCCTTTCCCTTCTTTTCCAGTTTGAGCACAACAGGTTCATTGCCTTCCATCTTAAAAGCTACTTCTTTCAAGTTAGCGATAAATTCAAGAACATCTTCTTTTAAGCCCTTTATAGTAGAGAATTCATGCTCCACATTCTCAATCCTTATCCTTGTTATTCCGGGACCTTCGATAGATGAAAGAAGCACTCTTCTTATAGAATTCCCCAGGGTCTGCCCGAAACCTCTTTCCAATGGCTCCATAGCAAACACGCCTTCAAATTCATCTTTGTGCTTTATGCCTACCTTCGGTTTATGCATTTTTAGCAATTTATATCTACCTCCTAAAATAAAGAGTATTTAATTTACTTTGAATAAAGTTCCACTATTATTCGTTCATTAATAGGAACTTTTATCTCATCACGTTCAGGAATTTTTAGGAGACGTCCCTTTAGATTATCCAGGTCAACTTCAAGCCAAGCCGGAGGTGTAAGGCTGCTTCCACTTTCTTTAGCCTCAACAATAGGGGCGATCTCCTTACTTGATGGCGACACGCTTATCTCCTGTCCCTCTTTAAGCTGATATGACGGTATGTTAACTTTTCTGCCATCAACAAGCATGTGCCCATGAGATATTAATTGCTTAGCCTGTGCTCTTGAAGTAGCAAAGCCCATAATATACACAACATTATCAAGCCTGGTTTCTAAAAGCTGGAGTAAAATTTCTCCGGTTATCCCCTTCTTCCTTAAAGCTTTTTTATAATAGTTTTTGAACTGTCTTTCAAGAATGCCATAGTACCTCTTTGCTTTCTGCTTTTCCCTTAACTGTGTATAAAACTCAGTCTCAATTAATCTCATTTTTGCTTTCTGCCCAGGGGCGTATGGTTTCTTTTCAAACGCACACTTATCTGTAAAGCATCTCTGCCCTTTTAAAAATAATTTCTCCTTTTCCCTTCTGCACAATTTACAAGCTGATCTCTTAGCAATACTCATTTATCATAGCTCCTTTTTAAGATTTCCTAAACTCTTCTTCTCTTAGACTGCCTACAACCGTTGTGAGGAACTGGGGTAACATCAACTATTCTCCCAATTTCAAGCCCTGCTGCCTGCAGAGACCTTACTGCTGTTTCCCTTCCAGAGCCTACACCTTTAACTTGAACATCCACTCTTGCAACACCATGCTCCTGGGCAAGTCTTGCGACTGAAGTAGCGGTTATTTGAGCAGCAAATGGAGTGCTCTTTCTTGAACCTTTAAAGCCCATTGCTCCTGCGCTGCCCCAGGCTATTGTGTTGCCATTGGTATCAGTTATGTTAACTATAGTATTGTTAAAAGTAGATTTAATGTGAGCAACTCCAAAATTTATATTCTTTTTCTCTTTTTTTCTAAGCCTTTTTTTAGTAACAGTCTTTTTTACCAAAACTTACCTCCCAATTACACTGATGATCTTATCTTATTTTCTTCCCTATACCAACCGATTTTTTTCTTCCTTTTCTGGTTCTTGCATTAGTGTGAGTCCTCTGTCCCCTTACTGGAAGACCCCTTCTGTGTCTTATTCCTCTATATGAGCTTATTTCAATTAATCTCTTAATATTCTGATTAATTTCCCTTTTGAGATCTCCCTCTACCTTGGATCTACCATCAATATATTCCCTGATTTTTACTATTTCGTCCTCAGTTAGATCCCTTGTTTTAACATTTTCTTTTATATTTAAATCACTCAAAATCTTCTTTGCTTTTGATCTGCCAATTCCAAATATATAAGTTAGTGCTATACATATATGTTTATCTCTTGGTATGTCAACCCCTGCAATTCTTGCCACTCGAATAACCTCCTTAGCCCTGTCTCTGCTTATGACGAGGATTTTTACAAATTATAATAACTTTTCCTTCTCTTCTAATAACCTTACAGCTATTGCAAATTTTTTTTACTGATGGTCTTACCTTCATCTTAACCGCTCCTTAATATTTAAGCTTCAGACTAAATTTTTTACTTCTTCCTAAAAGTAATTCTTCCCCTGCTTAGGTCATATGGTGAAATCTCTATCTTTACCCTGTCTCCAGGTAAAATTTTTATATAATGCATACGCATCTTGCCCGAAATATGTGCCAATACTTTATGGCCATTGTCAAGCTCTACTCTAAACATAGCATTGGGAAGAGCTTCGAGCACTGTTCCCTCTGCTTCTATAATGCCTTCCTTTTTTGTAATTTTACAGCCTCCTTATTTCTTGCTACAAAAAAGCAAATATGTAGGATAACAAAAAAAATTACTAATGTCCACTCATCCTTTGCATTTTTTTTAAATCATGGTTAAAATTAATGGACCATCTTCTGTAATCGCAACCGTGTCCTCAAAATGGCAGGATAGTTTCCTGTCTCCAGTTACTACTGTCCACATATCATCCAGTATTTCTACATCACCCGTACCTTCGGTTAGCATTGGCTCAATTGCTAAAGTCATCCCTCTTTTAAGAACAGGTCCATGCCCAGGAGGACCATAATTTAATATTTGTGGATCTTCGTGCATACTTTTGCCAATCCCATGCCCCACAAAATCCTTAACTACTGAAAAACCATCCGCAATGGCTCTTTTTTCAATTTGGTTAGAAATATCTGAAAGTCTATTGCCCTCTACACATTTGCTAATACCCAAATTGAGCGCACTATATGTTGCTTCCCACAACTTATTTGCAACCTTGCTTGTATTTCCCACCTTAAAACTTCTTGCAGCATCTCCATAAAACTGTTTTAGTTTTACTCCAACATCAACTGATACTAAATCTCCGTCTTTTAAAATTCTGTTCCCGGGTATTCCATGCACCACTTCCTCATTTACTGAAACACAAATACTGCTCGGGTAAGGTTTTTTACTAATTCTGCTTTTATACCCTTTAAAAGCAGCAGCGACATTTTTACTAACCATCATTTTCTCAGCTACCTTATTCAGGTAACCAGTAGTTGTCCCGGGTTCTATTACCTGCTCTATTTTCAAAAGAATTTCAGCCACTATTTCTCCAGCTTTTTTCATAAGCTCAATCTCACTTGCTGACTTACATATTATCATAGACAGTTCAGTATCCTTTCGGTTACTTCTTGCTCGGTTCCCATGCCATCAATATTTACAAGTAAATTTTTGCCATCATAATAATTTATAAGAGGCTTTGTTTCTTTTTCATACACAGCAAGTCTCTTTTTGATAATATCTGCGCTGTCATCCTTCCTTTTTATTAATTTTCCACCACAGTGCGGGCACTTAACAATATTTTTATCATCAAGGTTATCAAAACTATATATTCTCTTACAATTAATACAAACTCTCCTGCTGTCAAGCCTTTTTATTATTTCATTTTTATCCACAACTATATTTATTACTTTGTCTAACTTTAGTCCAAGTTCATCAAGTATATTTGAAAACATTACTGCTTGTTTTAAGTTCCTTGGAAATCCATCCATTAAAAACCCGCCCATTGATTCATCCCTGATAATTTCTGACTTTATTATTTCAATAATCACATCATCCGGAACCAGCTTGCCTTTTTTAAGATACTCATCTGCTTCCACGCCCAAAAGTGTCTCTTTTTTTATTTCGCTTCTCAAAATATCACCAGTCGAAATATGAGCTATATTAAATTTTTGGGAAATCTTTTTAGCCTGAGTTCCTTTCCCGGCCCCAGGCACCCCAACCATTACCAGCCTCATTTTAAAAACCCTTCATAATCCCGCATTATTAATTGAGATTCTAATTGCCTCATTGTATCAAGCGATACACCAACAGCAATAAGCAAGGAAGTTCCTCCAAATCTGAATGGAACTCCCAAATAAGCTATTAAAACTTCTGGAAGCAAGGCAATTATTGCCAGAAAAACTGCGCCCGGAAGTGTTATCCTGTTTAAAATATTTGTTAGGTACTCAGCCGTATTCTTCCCGGGCCTGAGCCCCGGGATAAACCCTCCATATCTCCTCAGGTTATCTGCCGTATCCAATGGATTAAATGTAATAGCCGTATAAAAATATGCAAAAACAATAATAAGAACTATATAAGTAACAACATAAATAGGATTTATGCCTCCCTGCCCACCGGGACTTAGCATGTCTGCAAAAGATTGGACAAATTTATTTGGTATAAACTGGGCAATAGTTGCAGGAAAGAGCATAACTGCTACTGCAAAGATTATTGGCATTACTCCCGATTGATTAACTTTAAGGGGGATATATGTGCTCTGGCCGCCAAATACTTTTCTTCCTACTATTCGCTTGGCATATTGTACAGGAATTTTTCTTTCTCCCTGCTGGATTAAAACTATTGCCATAATTATTCCTACAGAAAGCACTGCTAAGAATACTATGTAAAAAATATTAGTCCCCTTTAACCTGAATAAGCTTATCACCTGCCCCGGTATTCTTGATATAATAGATGCAAATATTATAAGGGAGATACCATTGCCAATACCATGAATGTTTATTAATTCTCCCAACCACATAATTAGCGTTGTACCGGCAGTTAGAGTAATAACTATTAAAGCAACATGAATAAAATCAAAATTTACTATTGCCCCAAAATTTCTAAAGAAAAATACCATCGCCACTGATTGTATGAAAGCCAATCCTACAGTCATGTATCTGGCTATCTGATTTATTTTTCTTCTTCCTGCTTCTCCTTCCTTTGCCAGCTGTTCAAGCTTTGGTATCACAACCTGCAGCAACTGCATTATGATCGATGCTGTGATATATGGCATAATACCAAGAGAAAAAACTGCAAACCTGCCCATCGCACCACCCGAGAACAAGTCCATCATTCCCATTACTCCAGTCTGGACCTGCTCTAGAATTTTAGATGAGTCAACTCCTGGAACTGTAAGGGTTGATCCAAATCTGTACAGAGCCAGGATACCAAGAGTAAATAAAATCTTATTTCTAATTTCCCTGATTCTAAAGGCATTTAGTAATGCACGGAACACTATATTACCTCCACCTTGCCTGAAGCTTTCTCAATCTTCTTTACAGCGCTTTTACTAAAATAATTAGCTTTTACAGTTAAACTTTTACTGAGTTTGCCACTGCCTAATATTTTGACAGGTTTCCCTTTCTTCATGATAAGCCCATTTTCTTCCAGTACTTTAAAATCCACTGCACTGCTGTCATTAAATCTTTCCAACTGGCTAATATTTATTATATTAAATTCCTTTTTCCTTGTATTTTTAAACCCCCTGAGATGTGGTATTCTCCTCTGGAGCGGCATTTGTCCACCTTCAAAACCTACTCTGGTTTTTCCACCAGAGCGGGATAATTGCCCTTTTGTTCCTCTACACGATGTCTTTCCGTGGCCCGAACCGTCTCCTCTTCCAACTCTCTTTCTTTTTTTTGTAGACCCGCTAGATGGCTTTAAATCGCAAAGCCTCACCATTTTTTCCTCCCTATAATTATTCTTCTTTTGCTTTTCCCCTGCTACGAGCAACTTCTTCAGGTTTTTTCAGCGACTTCAGTCCATTTATAGTAGCATTTACTATATTTAAAGCATTGGAACTTCCAAGAGATTTAGTTAATATATCCTGTACGCCAGCTAACTCCATTATTGCCCTTACTGGTCCTCCTGCTCTAACTCCGGTACCGCTGGAAGCAGGCTTCATGAAAACATGGCCAGCACCAAAACGGCCGTTTACTTCATGAGGAATGGTTCCATTAACAATCGGCACCTCAAACATATTCTTTTTTGAGTTACTGATACCTTTCTTAATAGCAGTGGCTACTTCTTTTGCTTTACCATACCCCACGCCTACTTTTCCTTCTTTATCACCAGTAACAACTAAAGCACTGAAGCTAAATCTCCTACCGCCTTTTACAACTTTTGCTACCCTGTTTATTTTTATAACTTTTTCATTTCTCTCATCATCACCAGAAAAATTAGCCACTAACCTTCCTCCTTAAATCTGATTAAAATTTTAACCCTGCTTTCCTTGCACCTTCTGCAAAAGCCTTTACTCTGCCATGGTACTTAAACCCGCTTCTATCAAATACAACACTGTCTATTTTTTTAGCTTTTGCTTTTTGTGCCAACAACAGTCCGGTCCTATAACTTAAATCAATTTTACCTTTTTTATCATTTTCATTACTTTCAGTATATTTGCTTGAAATACCAATTATGGTTCTTCCGTTACTGTTATCTATTATTTGACCATAAATATACCTGTTGCTCCTATAAATACAAAGCCTGCAATGTTCGCTGTTCCCTTTAATTTTATGCCTGACCCTTAATTTTCTTGCAAGGCTTTTATTTTTTCTTTCATTTTTTGTCCTCATAATACATCTCCAAATATTAATCTACTTTACAGCAGCAGCAGCTGCTTTCCCAGCTTTTCTTCTAATAATCTCACCTTTATATCTAATGCCCTTACCTTTATATGGTTCAGGTTTTCTAATACTTCTAATTTTTGATGCCACTTCTCCAACTTTTTGTTTATCAACACCGCTAACAACTATAGTAGTGTTATCCGGAACATCAAAAGTTATACCATCAATCTCTTCTAAAATTACAGGGTTTGAATATCCTGCAAGAATCTCAATAGCCTTTCCCTTTTTACTCGCCCTATATCCAACTCCGACTATCTCCAGCGTTTTACTAAATCCCTTGCTCACTCCTATTACTATATTATCAAGCAAACTTCTATAAAGGCCATGCTTGGCTTTATATCTCTTGCTATCAGAAATAGGTGTTAGCAGTAACTTTCCATCTTTTAAATTTAGTTTAATACATGGATCTACATCCAGAGATAACTCTCCTAGTTTCCCTTTTGCTGTAACCTTATTTTCAACTATGTCTACACTCACCTCTGGTGGTATATCAATAGGTATTTTCCCAATTCTGGACACTTAAACTTACCTCTCTTTCTACCAGATATAACAAACTACTTCTCCGCCTACACCATTTTTCTTAGCATTCTCCCCTGTCAGCATCCCTTTGGATGTTGACAGTATTGCTATCCCTAATCCTCCCAGGACTTTGGGAATTTTATTCTTTTCAACATACACACGCAAGCTTGGCTTGCTAATTCTTTTTAGTTCCGTTATTACAGCCTTTTTCTTTTTGTCATATTTTAAATAAATTCTAATAATACCCCTGCTGTCTTCATGTCGCGTCTCATAGTTTTTTATGTATCCCTCTTCATATAATATTTTAGCTATTTCTACTTTTATTCCAGAAGAAGGAATATCAACAAAATCCATTTTTGCACTATTAGCATTTCTTATCCTTGTTAACATATCAGCTACAGGATCAGTTACAGACATATATATATCCCCCTTTAATTACCAGCTGGACTTTGTAAGTCCAGGAATTTTCCCCTCATGACCTAATTCTCTCAAACAGATTCTACAGATTCCAAATTTCCTAAAGAAGCCTCTCCTTCTACCACATCTAACACATCTATTATACTTTCTTGTTTTATATTTAGGTTCTAGTTTTTGCTTTTCTACAAGTGCTTTTCTTGCCAATAAAAATCCTCCTACTAATTTATCTTTTAAATGGAAATCCAAATTTTTCCAGTAAACTTAGTGATTCTTTATCACTCTTTGTGTTGCCAGTAGTAATTGTAATATTCATACCTTTTACACTGAAAATATTATCATAGCTGACTTCTGGGAATATCAATTGTTCTTTTACCCCCATGGTATAATTCCCACAGCCATCAAAACTTTTTTTAGAAAGTCCTCTAAAATCTCTGATCCTGGGGATAGCTATGCTAAGCAGCCTGTCTAAAAATTCATACATTCTGTTTCCGCGCAGTGTTACCATACAGCCTATTGGATTTCCCTCCCTTAATTTAAAGCTGGCAATAGATTTCCTTGCTTTAGTTATTATAGGCTTCTGACCAGTAACTTTAGCTAAATCATTGCTTGCAGACTCAAGCTCCTTCATATTTTGAATAGCAGAACCAACTCCCATATTAATAGTGATCTTTTCCAAGTTTGGCACTTCCATTACACTTTTATAGCCAAACTCCTTCATCATTTCAGGAACTATTTCCTTATCATATTTTTCTTTTAATCTAGGTTTTACTGACGCCACCTTAATATTACCTCCCTACACCTGCTGCCCGCACTTTTTACAAATTCTTACCTTTTCATCAGAATCTTTAACCATAAAGCCCAGCCTCGCAGGTTTGCCACAACTAGGACATATTACTTTAACATTCGAAATATTAATAGGACCTTCCTTTTTTATAATACCCCCGGGCTGGTTCTGGCTTTTTTGTCTCGTATGCTTCTTTATAATATTTACACCTTCAACGTATAGCTTGCCCTCAGCAGGCTCTATTCTAAGTACTTTTCCTATCCTACCGCTATCTTTGCCTTTAATTATTTTCACCTTATCATTTTTTTTCACTTTCAGCATTTATGTAAACCCCTATTCTTCCCTACTTATTTCAAACTACTTCTGGTGATAGAGAAATAATTTTCATGAAATTTTTATCTCTAAGTTCCCTTGCTACTGGCCCAAATATCCTAGTTCCCTTTGGATTATTCTGGTCATCTATGATAACTGCAGCATTTTCATCAAATCTTATGCATGATCCATCTTTTCTTCTAAGAACTTTTTTAGATCTTACAAGTACTGCCTTTATAACATCACTTTTACTAACGACCCCTCCGGGGTTTGCAACTTTTACTGTTGCTACAAATATATCGCCAACTCTTGCATATCTTTTCCTTGAGCCGCCTAAAACTTTGATACACAAAAGTTCCTTAGCACCAGTATTGTCAGCAACTTTTACTCTACTCTCAGCCTGAATCATCTTAAACCCCTCTTTAATCAGCCTTTTTAATTATCTCTAACAGTCTCCATCTCTTAGTCTTGCTAAGAGGCTTTGTTTCAGTTACTCTAACTTCGTCCCCTAATTTACACTTATTGTCTGGATCGTGTACTTTAAAATTTTTTACTTTCTTTAATATCTTTTTATATAAAGAGTGCTTGTAGTAGGATTCTACCGCAACTACTGCTGTTTTATCCATTTTTTCACTGACTACAACCCCTACTCTTATTTTCCTTTTACCTCTTTCCAAAAATAACCCTCCTTGTTAACGATCTTTGCCTTTCCGTACTTCTCTTTTTTCATGCATACCAAGTTCTTTTTCTCTCATTAAAGTTTCTAATTTAGCAATATCCTTTTTCAAATTTCTTATTGCCATAACATTCTCTAACTGCCCTCTCGATTTTTGAAATTTCAATGAAAAAAGACTTTTTTTGACATCAGTTAATTTTGTTTCTAATTCTTCCCGAGTAAGTTCTTTTATTTCACTGATTCTCATTTTTCTCTACCCAATCTCTATATAGATATTATTCCTCAAAAATAAATTTTGTCTTAATAGACAACTTGTGTGAAGCAAGCCTCATTGCTTCCTTCGCAACCTCAACGCTCACACCCGATAATTCAAACATAATTTTCCCGGGTTTTACTACTGCTACCCACTGCTCAGGAGCACCTTTACCGCTCCCCATTCTGGTTTCAGCAGGTTTTTTAGTAACAGGTTTATGAGGAAAAATATTTATCCACACTTTTCCCCCTCTTTTAATATACCTGGTAAGTGCAATCCTTGCAGCCTCTATCTGCTTGCTTGGCACCCATCCACATTCCACTGCCTGAAGACCATATTCCCCAAAGGATAGTTTCGTACCTCCCTTAGCAGTGCCTTTCATTCTTCCTCTTTGTTCTTTTCTATGCTTTACCCTTTTTGGCATTAGCATTGGTGACATAATTGCCTCCTAGCCAGAAACATTTTCTGCTTCTTTCTCCCTCTTGTCTAATATTACATCCCCTAAATAAATCCAGACCTTAACACCAATCTTCCCAAAGGTTGTGTCTGATTCCGCAAATCCATAATCAATATCAGCTCTAAGAGTATGCAGCGGAACCCTGCCTTCTCTGTACCACTCTGTTCTTGCCATTTCTGCTCCGCCTAATCTGCCAGAACATTGAACTCTTATACCTTTAGCACCTGCCTTCATTGCCAGAGAAACAGCTTTTTTCATTGCTCTCCTGAAACTTACCCTGCCCTTTAATTGAGATGCTATGCTTTCAGCCACTAATTTAGCAACAATCTCAGGTTTTTTGATCTCCAGTATATTAATCTGTATAGTCTTTCCTATTTTCTTCATTAACATATCTCTAACATCATTAATAGTCGTGCCCCTTTTTCCTATAACTATCCCGGGTTTAGAAGTGCTAACACCTATCTTTACTTCTTCTGATGTTCTTTCAATCTCTATTTTTGAAACACCTGCGTTAGATAGTTGCCCGCTGATTACTTCCCTTATTACCATATCTTCATGCAAAAACTTTGCATAATCCTTTGTAGCAAACCATTTTACCTGCCAGTCTTTAATTATTCCAAGTCTTAAGCCATTAGGGTTAACTTTTTGTCCCAACTTCCTTAACCTCCTCTTCTTTCCCATCAGTTACATAAACTACTACATGAGAGGTCCTCTTCCTGATCCTTGCAGCTCTTCCCCTGGCTCTTGGCTTAAACCTTTTTAGGGTGGGCCCCTCGTTTATATATATTTTAGATATATATAAATCATCCTCATTCATATTGCTATTTTCAGTAGCATTTGCAGCAGCACTCTGTACAGCTTTTTTAATTATCAAGGCTGCCTTTTTAGGAGTGAGAGATAAAATATCTACAGCTTCTGCTACAGACTTATCTCTAACCAGCGCTGCAACATATCTTATTTTCCTTGGTGACATTCTTATAAATTTTTCAACTGCTCTTGTTTCCAAAAACCCTTACCTCTCTTTTATATCTTTACACTTTTCCTAATGCGGCTTTGAAGTAGTTTTCTCAGTTTTACCTTTATATACATGTGCCCTTATATTCCTTGTGGGAGCAAACTCTCCTAATTTATGTCCCACCATTGATTCTGATATAAATATAGGTACATGCTTTCTCCCATCATGTACTGCTATTGTATGCCCAACCATCTCTGGAAAAATTGTCGAATTACGCGACCATGTCTTAATGATCTTTTTATCTCCAGTTTCATTCAACTTTTCAACCTTACTCATAAGTTTTTCTTCAATAAAAGGCCCTTTTTTTAAAGACCTTGACATAGTTATCCTCCCTCAACTATTAAGCTTACTGTTTTGCATAAACTACTAATTATTTATAAACAAATCAATCAGCATAAGTATATTCTTATATTACTTTCTTCTCTTAATTATGAACTTATTAGAAGCCTTATTCTTTTTTCTAGTTCTATAACCAAGCGTAGGCTTCCCCCATGGTGTAGAAGGATTTCTCCCTGCACTTTTATTTTTACCTTCTCCTCCACCGTGTGGATGGTCGTGCGGGTTCATAGCTGTCCCTCTTACAGTTGGCCTTATCCCAAGCCATCTTTTTCTACCAGCTTTCCCTAAAGAAATTATCTCATGATCTGCATTTCCTACCTGCCCTATGGAAGCTCTGCATTTAATACTAACCAGCCTAACTTCGCCTGAAGGCAGCTTTATATGGGCGTATTTCTTTTCTTTAGCAAGCAGCTGAGCTTCTCCTCCTGCAGATCTTGCAAGTTCTGCTCCCTTATTTTCTTTGAGTTCAATATTATGTATAACTGTTCCAACAGGAATATTGATTAAAGGAAGGCAGTTGCCTACTTTTATATCAGCCTTTTCCCCTGACATTACCATATCGCCTATTTTTAATCCTTTAGGAGCAATTATATAACTCTTTCCCCCATCAACATACTTTAAAAGAGCAATCCTGGCACTCCTATTTGGATCATATTCAATAGAATCTACCTTTGCCGGAATATTATCTTTTACCCTCTTAAAATCTATTACTCTATATAATCTTTTATGCCCTCCTCCACTATGTCTTCTGGTTATACGGCCTGCATTATTTCTTCCGCTAGCCTTCTTTAAGGACACAGTCAAAGACTTTTCTGACTTCTTTTTAGTTAAAGCCGAAAAATCCGATACCGTTGCAAATCTCCTTCCGGGAGATGTGGGTTTATATTTTTTCAAAACCACCGCTGCTAACCTCCAAATCTTAAATTAAACTGATTCAAAGAATTCAATCTTATCTTTTTTCCTTAACGTTACTATGGCTTTCTTCTTTTTTGCACTCTTGCCAATTGATCTTCCTAATCTTTTAGGTTTAGGCTTTATATTCATAGTACTAATTTTTAATACTTTTACATTAAATATTTGTTCAATAGCCCTTTTTATCTTATCTTTACCAGATCTTACATCAACATAAAAAGAATACCTTTTATCAGCAACTGCCCCGTAACTTTTTTCTGATACTATAGGAGAAATAATTATATCTCTAGGATCCTCCACTGTTTGACCTCCTGATAAACTTATTTAGTGAATCCCTGGTAAAAATCACATATTCTGAAATTAAAATGCTGTATGTGCTAAGACTCCCTGCGCTTGCCAATGTTGCATTGGCAATATTGCTAAAAGACTTAGCCTCGTTTCCGTTTAAATCCTCTAAAACCACCAGGACTTTTTTGTCTTTTAATTTAAATTTATTTAATATATCTACTGCTTTTTTTGTTTTCGGATTCTTAAAATCCAACACATCCAGTACTAAAATTTTATTATCTTTAAACTTTTCGGATAACGCCATAGACTTGGATTTTCTAATTACTTTTTTATTTAATTTAAAAGAGTAACTTCTTGGCTTTGGACCAAAAACGACTCCTCCTCCGCGCCATATAGGAGACCTGTTGGTTCCTGCTCTTGCGTTGCCTGTGCCTTTCTGCCTCCATGGCTTTTTCCCACCGCCTCTTACTTCGCTTCTGTCTTTTGTGCTGTGGCATCCAGTTCTTATGGAAGCCAGGTATCTTCTAACTTCCTGATGCAGAGCATCAGTACTTATCTCCTGCTTTACCATGTCATCAGATATTTTTATTTTTTCTACCTTATCACCTTTTAAATTTAAAATATCCAGATTTGCCATTATCTTTCTCCTAAAATTAACTGCTAATCTTTTTTATAAAAACCAGATTACCCTTAGCACCGGGGACAGCGCCTTTAATAAGAATTAGATTCTGATCTTCTATAATATCAACTATTTCCAAGCCAGCTGAAGTAACTTTACAATTACCCATCCTCCCCGGCATCTTTTTCCCCTTTAAAATTTTTGCTGGTGTGGCACACATTCCTGCCGATCCTGGTTTTCTGTGGCTATGTGAGCCATGAGACATTCGTCCTCTATGAAAATTATGTCTCTTTATTACACCGCTAAATCCCTTGCCTTTTGAATATCCTGTTACTTTAACCTTATCCCCAACCTTAAAAATATTAATGTCTATGTTATCTCCATGTTTGTATTCTTCATCAAATTTTTCTACCCTGATTTCTCTTAAATATTTTTTAGGCTTTTCTTTTATCTTATCAAATTCACCCTTAACAGGCTTTTTTGCTTTTTTTTCCTTAATATTTCCAAATCCGACTTTAACAGCATTATACCCATCTTTTTTGATATCTTTTACTTGTACTATTACACAAGGTTCGGCCTCAATAGCTGTAGCACACACAACATTGCCATTTTTATCAAATATTTGTGTTGAACCAATCTTTTTCCCATATATTGCACTTAACATCTTGCACACACCTTACATTAAACATTGCTCTATTATTAATTATGACTTTATTTCAATATCTACGCCTGCTGGAAGGCTAACCCTCATTAATAAATCAACCGTTTTAGGGGTAGGATTTATTATATCTATAAGCCTTTTGTGGGTTCTGATTTCAAAATGTTCCCTTGAGTCTTTATGCACATGTGGAGATCTTATGACGCAATATACATTTTTTTTGTTTGGCAATGGAATTGGCCCTGAAACTTTTGCTCCTGACCTTTCCACTGTCTCTACTATCTTCTTGGCAGAACTATCTATTATCTCATTGTCATATGCTTTTAATTTAATTCTAATTTTTTGACCCAACTTACTTCTTGCCACAAATCTCCCTCCTAATTTTTATTTAGCTTTTTGCTAAATCTTACTTTCTATTCAATAATCTTTGTAATGCTTCCGGCCCCTATGGTCCTTCCGCCTTCACGAATAGCAAACCTTAATCCTTCTTCCATAGCTATTGGTGTTATAAGTCTTACTTCCATCTCTGTATTATCACCAGGCATTACCATCTCAACTCCTTCT
>Ga0114918_10000693_pt1 | contig 29427 bp, 39 predicted proteins | sample LantaG_FD_87015 | JGI IMG/M metagenome (GOLD analysis project Ga0114918, IMG submission 87015) | Deep subsurface microbial communities from Baltic Sea to uncover new lineages of life (NeLLi) - Landsort_02402 metaG | ecosystem: Environmental > Aquatic > Marine > Oceanic > Sediment | place...
CCAAAACTTTTTATATAATTCTAATTTCTCATTTGATTTATCTGTTCCACTTGTAAGCTCTTTTATGATTTCAATGAAATCTTGATTTTTATCTAATCCTTGTTTTATTTCGCCTGGATATTCATCAGCAAATAATTTAGCTTTGTGACTTTCTTCTAATTGTGTTATATCATCTTCTAACCTTTCAAAATGTGTGGTATATTGTCTACCATCTTCCATAGTATATGGTCCTCTGAGAATTCCTTTTCTTGGTACATAAGTTCCCATATCTGGTAACTGTCTTATTATATCAGCATTAGCTAATAATTTTTGATATAATGTTTTTAATCTACCGAAACCAATTTTCTCTACTTTGTTAAAATATGTGAATAATCCTAACCACCCAGGTTTACCTGTTAATAATTCTCTTATCCTAATATACACTCTATCAGTTTCATCTAAATCATTTTTCTTTAATATATTTCTTGCTAAATCTCTATTCTCAAACACAAAGTTTTTATAATCATCCAATCTGACATTATCATTTATAAATTGTCGTGTCTTTGATAATAGTAAATATTTTCCTTCTGTGAATAATTTATCACATTCCATATTCAATTCATATCTTGACATGTTATAATATTCTTTAGGAAGTTCATAAGTCACATCTAATCTTTCTTTAATGTCATTTATCATGTGTGAGTATGTCCTATTTCTATCAGGATGTTCATTAATCATATTTCTAAGAAAAATAGTGAATCTTTCTTCATCAAGTTCATAAAAAGCTTCATATATTAATCCCATAAGATTGTTGGATTCATATACATCATTATTAGTTAAAATAAAATCATTTAATTCTAATAATACGGAGTCAGTTAAATCTCCTTTATATTTTATGTTTAATAATTTTCCAAAGGATTCATTTAAGTAATAACATTCTTCGATTTTATTTCTAATTAAATTCTCTATCATAGGTAACTTATTCTATTTTATACACTATATATAAAAAATAAAAGTTGTGTGATGCCGTTACCTCAGTTTAGACAGACAAAATATAGTAAGGATCAATATGATCCAGTATATGACAAGCGGTATGAAAGGAAAAGGAAAATGTTAAAATTATTAAAATCAATGAATAAAGGTTTTATTGATTCATTAATCATAGATAAATATTTTGGTATTTATACAAGAAATGGATTCGAATATGTATTGGAAGATGTTACCGATGATTGTAAGATTTTCTTAATCGACTTCGATGATATTAGGGGGCTGAATAAGAAATTAGGATATAGTAAAGTAAACGATATATTAAAAGGAACATTTGCTGAACTAAAAGAACACTACACAATTGGTAGAGCATTTTCAGGTGATGAAATTTTCTTTTTAACATATAACTTAGATGATTCTATTGATATGATCAAAGATGTTTGTTCTAAAAATGATTTAACATTTACTTATATTGAAGAAAAATTCAAACACAGAGAATATCAATATTTTGGTGAAAAGGCGGGTACTTTTAAGTTTGTATATATTCCAGAACTATTAGAAAGAATGATAAACAAATTACATTAATATGGATTCAGATAAATTTAAAAAAATATGGGAAGAACAACAATGGGAGATGCACAATGATGTGGTGCGTAGTATATTAGGTGAAAACCCAATAGAAATAGTAACATTAATTGGTAAACAATTAGATAGTGTGGTAACTAAAGAGGATCAATTTGATTTGATTTGTAAATTAACAAAATATAAAGAAATTTATATATCGGGTAATTTAGAACATAATTTAAAAATGTATTACGTGATGTTTGAACCCCATAGTATTCAATCTAGACAACATAAAATTAATGAGATATTAAATGGTAAATGATTGTAGATTATATCCAGGTTTGAGAGATGGTAAATCTTATTGGATTATAGAATTTAATGATGGTAGTGAAGATGTTGTACCTTTCGGTAGTACAGAAACAAAAACATTAAGACAACAAGTAAAGGAGAAATGTAGATTATATTATCTAAGAAAAAGAACAGAAAAAATTAATAAGATATTAAATGGATAAATGCCCGTTATACGTACAATATGTTGATTTCAATGCTGGTGGTGATCCGTTTTTGATCATAGAATTTCAAAATGGCGAAGAATATAGATTCCCGTTTGTGAAATGGGCGTGCCAATCTGATGTAGAAAAATGTATTGAAAGATATAAATTAGAAAGAAGGATAGAAAAAATCAACAAAATAATAAATGGAACAAGATTATAAATTAGAGGTAAATAATGAATATTTTAATAAAAATAATCACTCTGGTTTAAGGTGGTTTATTACAGTTAAATTTGATAATGGTGATGAAATAAAAGTACCCTTTAAACAATATGATAGTATAAAAGGTACGAAGGTTGATGAACATATCAATAAATATAGATTAAAGAAAAGAAAAGACAAAATTAATAAGATAATAAATGGAAAAAATTTATAAAAATTGGTGGGCTGATGGGAAAAATGTTTACATCTATTACAAAGATGATACAGTAGAAATTGCACCAATGGGTGATTTATCTTATGATGAAGTTGTTGATGAAAGATGTAAACTACACCAACAAACTATAAGAAACAAAAAGATAGATAAGATAATAAATGGAAAATAAATTAGAAGATATAGGGTTTTATTCCCTTACAGATGAAAGAGCAAAGAACACATCAGGTGCATCTCAAATGAAAAGATGCGAGATGATCATTACAGAATATTGCAATTTTTCGTGTCCGTATTGTAGGGGATTAAAAGATGAAATATATGGTGATAGGAAATTAAAACAACTATCATTAGAAGAGATCAAACAAAACATTGATCATTGGTGTGAAGGAGAACCTTTAGAAAATATTAGGTTTTCTGGTGGAGAACCAACATTACATAAAAATATAAGGGAAATAGTTTCTTATGCCAAAGAGAAAGGAATAAATAGGATTGCTATTTCTACAAATGGTTCTAATACTTGGGAATTATATGAAGAACTCATTGAACTCGGTGCAAATGATTTTTCTGTATCATTAGATGCTTGTTGTGCTGAAGATGGTGATAAAATGGCGGGAAACGTCAAAGGTTCATGGGAGAAGGTAATTGAAAATATTAGATTATTATCAGATAAAACTTATGTAACAGTTGGTGTTGTGTTAACACCTGAAAATATTGATTCAACTATTGATACAATCAAATTCGCTGATTCATTAGGTGTGTCTGATATTAGAATTATATCAGCAGCACAATGGAATGAACCAATACCAAGATTACATGAAGTACCAGAAGAAATAAAAGAAAAACACCCTATCCTCAGATACCGTATAAACCATTTTGCTGAAGGTATTAACGTTAGGGGTATCAAGGATACAGATAGTGATAGATGTGCTCTTGTATTGGACGACAGCGTGATTGCGGGTGATTTTCATTACCCCTGTGTGATTAATATGCGTGAAGGTGGTAGACCTATTGGTAGAGTTGGTCCAAATATGAGAAAAGAAAGAGAAGAATGGTTCAAAAATACAGACACACACAAAAATCCTATTTGTAGAAAAAATTGTTTGGATGTGTGTATTTCATATTGCAACAGATATAGGGATTTTCATTGATGTTTGCATAGACTATAATGATTTAATATATAAGTATTATGGTAATATACAAAATAACAAATCTAATAAACAATAAAATCTATATAGGTAAAACTATAAATGATTCACCTGATTATTATGGTAGTGGTGTTATTATTAAACATTCTATTAATAAATATGGAATTGAAAATTTTGAAAAAGAAATAATTGATAATGCTGAATCTGTTGAAGAATTAAATGAAAAAGAAATATATTGGATTAGTTTTTTTGATTCTACTAATTTAGAAATAGGATATAATATAGGGAAAGGTGGTGATGGTGGTGATCTCATTACAAATAATCCGAATAAAGAACATTTTTTAGAATATTGTAGAAATAGAACAGGTGAAAAAAATGGAATGTTTGGTAAAAACCATACTAAAGAAAGCATTGAATTAATGTCTGAAAATAGAAAGGGAATTGGTAAAAATAAACCAACATGGAATAAAGGTTTAACTAAAAACGATTTGACTAAAGAACAACACGAAAAAATGTATTTAAATCGTGATCCATTGAGTAGGGGTTATATGTTTCATTTTATATCACCTATCGGTAAGGTATATAAAATAAAGGGGGGATTTGAAAAATTCTGTAATGAAAATAAATTAGATTGTTACACAGCTAGACATTTTATAAATAGGGGGAAAATAAAATACCCACAAAAAGGAAAACCTAAACAGTATAGAATTAATCTTGTGGGGTGGGAAATTAAAAAAGTAAGAAATGAAAGTTAGTACACAATACGAAAGAAAATTCTTAATAGATAAATTACCTGATTTATCAGATTTTAAGAAAGAAGAAATACAACAATGGTATTTAAGCGTACCTAATTATATAGAATCTACAAGGGTCAGATTATATGGTGACGGTAGATGTTATGTAGATATAATAAAAGGGTTTGGGTTAATAAGAGAAAAGTATTCTAAGAAATCAGATTGGAGTAATTTCAAAGATAAAAACATAGACATCCACCCATCAATTAAAAAAACCAGATACAAAAAAGAATTTAATGGTCTTTTAATGTGTGTAGATATTTTTGATAATGGTCTACAATTAGTAGAAATAGAATCTTATGATAATGAATTTAAAGTAAGAAATGTTGAATTACCTGATTGGTTTGGGAAAGAAGTCACAGATCGTTTATCTTACACAAATAATTGGTTAGCTTATAGTAAATAATTTTTATATAATTATTTTAAAATCTTAACTACAAAACCATTATTACCTTTTTTATAATCAAAATCAGGAAACATTGTTTTTATTTTGTCAAAATATTTTATACCACCTTCAACATTAATCTGGTTTTTATTAAGAATAACTGCTACGTCAGGTAGGTCTTTCTTAGAATCCCAAGATGCTGTATCAGAATACCAACTTACATCAGCACCAAGTTTTTTAATTTCACTATATATTTTTTTAGCAACTGATTTCAATTCTAAATTTAAACCAGCGTGTGATTTACCACCACCATAACCATGTTTGTAAAATTTTTCATTTACTTTATTAAATTCATCGAAATTTTTAATCATAACAGTATATTTCTTTTGTATTATATATAAATAAAAAAGGATGAAAATTAATTCATCCTTTCTCTTTTTAGTCAACTTCTTCGAAGTCTGTATCTACCACATCAGGGTCGTCTGAACCCCCTCCACCTTCATCAGTTGGTGGTTGTTGAGATTGGCTATAAATCCTTGTTGAAATCGTATTCCATTTAGCTGTTATAGCTTCTGTATCTTCTTTCATTTTATCAAAGTTCTTAGCTGAATGAGATTCTTTCAATTCACCTACGAGTTTATCCAATTCTTCTTTTTCATTACCTTCAAACTTATCTTCAAATTCCTTCATTTGTTTTTCGGTATTGAAAATCATTGCATCAGCCCCGTTAAGTGTATCGGTTTCTTCCTTCAACTTCTTATCTGATTCAGCATTTTCTTCAGCTTCTTGCCTCATTCTTTCAATTTCAGTATCACTTAGGTTAGTAGAACCTTCGATTCTAATTGATTGTTTCTTACCTGTTCCTTTATCGTGAGCTGATACTTGAAGAATACCGTTAGCATCCACATCAAATGTTACCTCAACTTGTGGAACACCCCTCATTGCTGGTGGAATACCGTCTAAGTGGAATTTACCTAATGTCCTATTATCTTTAGCCATTGGTCTTTCACCTTGGATAACATGTATTTCTACACTTGGTTGGTTATCTGAAGCGGTTGAGAATACTTGTGACTTAGATGTAGGAATCGTAGTATTAGATTCAATCAATCTTGTCATTACATTACCCATTGTTTCAATACCAACTGAAATTGGAATAACATCAAGTAAAAGTACATCATCAATAGCACCTGTTAAAACTCCACCTTGAATAGCAGCACCTACGGCTACGGCTTCATCGGGGTTTACGTTCTTAGATGGTTCTCTACCAAAAATTTCTTTAACCAAATCCTGTACAACAGGAATCCTTGTTGATCCACCAACTAAAATAACTTCATTAATATCAGTTGCTTTATAACCTGAATCTTTAAGAGCTTTCTTACAAGGTGTTTTCAATTTTGTAAGAAGTCCATCTACCATAGATTCAAACTTAGCTCTTGTTAAAGTAACAACTAAGTGTTTTGGTACACCGTCAACCGGCATAATATACGGTAAATTAATTTCTGTTTGTGTAGAAGATGATAATTCAATCTTAGCCTTTTCAGCCGCTTCTCTAATTCTTTGGAAAGCAGTCTTATCGTGTCTAAGATCAAGGTTATAATCTTTCTTAAATTCATCAACAAGATATTGTATAATCATATCATCGAAATTATCACCACCAAGGTTTACATCACCGTTAGTTGATTTTACTTCAAATACCCCGTCACCTAATTCAAGAATTGAAATATCGAATGTTCCACCACCAAGGTCAAACACTGCAATTTTTTTATCACCTTCAACTTTATCCAATCCGTAAGCAAGTGATGCTGCAGTTGGTTCATTGATAATTCTTTTTACATCAAGACCTGCAATTTTACCAGCTTCTTTTGTAGCAGTTCTTTCTTGATCATTAAAATAAGCGGGAACTGTAATAACAGCTTCCGTTACTTCTGTTCCAAGATAATCTTCTGCGGTTTTCTTCATCTTCTGAAGAATCATAGCTGAAATTTCTTGTGGTGTATATTCTCTATCACCAATTTTGACAACAGGTATTCCACCTGGTCCTTCTTTTACATCAAAAGGAAATTTAAGATGTTTAATATCTTTATAACTTTTTCCTATCAATCTTTTTACACTATAAATGGTATCTGCGTTTGTTACCATTTGTCTTTTTGCGGGTTCTCCCACTTTTCTTTCTCCATCATCAAGGAATCCAATAATAGATGGTGTAGTCCTTCGTCCTTCGCTATTAGCGATAACAGTTGGTACGCCACCTTCTATTACAGAAACGCACGAATTTGTGGTCCCAAGGTCAATCCCAATACAAACATTTTTCATAATATTATTTTTTTATTTTTTCGTTTATTTTTTCATTTAAAAATATTTTCCATTTATCTCTATTATAATTTGTAATAGGATGACATTTATAACACAATGATATCAAATTACTTCTGTCGATATTTGATTTATCATAATCAATATGATGTATTGCTAGCTTTTGTGTTTTTTTATTGCATATATTACAATTATAATTATCTCTTTCTTTTATTTCTTTCTTTAATTTGTTATTAAATTCGAAAGGATATGGTGAATTTGAAACCCCACCTAACCAATTTGGGTGATTTTCTCCTTTTGGTGTATTTTCTTTTTGTTTTTTATATCCCTCTTCATTATATGATCGTTTTCCTTTTTTGTTTTCACTATGTTGTTTTTTATATTCTTCTGTGTGGTGTTTACCATAAAAGGGATTCTTTTCACCCAATCTTGGATTCTCTTTTAAATATTGTTTTAAAGATTCCGATACTTTTTTAGCAATTTCCTTGTTTTTTGTAGGGTTATTATCACCACGAGCCCTTTTGCTCATATTTTTTCTTATTTTCTTAGCTGTTTCTTTTCCTACTCTATCTTCCCAAGATACTTCACTTTGCCATTTATTCAAACAATTTACAGAACAAAACCTTTTGGTTTGATGTATTTTTATTATTTGACCATATGTTTTTGTTCCTTTTTGTTTATTAATTTTAAGATACATATCATTACCACAACATTCACACAACCTAATTATAAAATTATCCACTTCTCAATCATTTTTTTTATTATATATTGATTGAATTGAGTCCTAAAATAATTAAGATTTTAGGACTCGTTTTGGGGTTATTTTATATCTATCTTTTTCACTTTTGTTGTATCTTCTAACTCTTTTATTTTGTTAAGAGTGATAGATAAGATACCATTAGTCATTGATGCTTCGACATTTTCATCATTCACATCTTCTGGTAGATAATATTTCTTTTCAAAAGAAGATTTAAAATAATTATTTTCTTCTGTTTTTTCTACTTCACTTGAAATAGAAATTATACCATCATTCAATTCAATATTAACATCTTCTTTTGTAAACCCAGGAAGTGCTAACTCAATTCCATATGAATTTTCATTTTCTGTGAAATTTTCTTTTTTGTCGTTAAATCTATGATTTAATGATAAATTATTTTCTCCGAAAAATTCTCCTAGAAAACTTTCCATTGATGGGCTAATATCCCAATTTCTGTTCTTTCTTAATACTAACATAATTTTAATTATTATTTTTTGTGTTTAACATATTGTTATCACATCAATATAGTCAAATTATGTGCCATTGGGTTTTTAAGTCATTTTGTCATATATATTAAGAAAATAAACTGACAAAATGACTATTGTGGTAATTCTTTATAGGTTAATATTAGAGTTGATTCATTAAATGTACTATCGGTACTTGTTAAGACCGTGAAGATTCTACCGTCATCTAATAATTTACCTTTGAACTCAAATACATCAAGGATATTACTATTTAAAGTAGCGATGTTTAATGAGAATGATATTATATTGTTTTCAAATGTATAATAAGAATAATTATCAAAACCTGGGATAGTCCATCCTTTTTCTGTTAAAATATTCCCATCTACATCTTCATCGTTATTTAACGATTCGATAAAATTTTCTTGCATGAATTTAAAATCCATTTCATCTAAAATATATGGAACAATATAAATTATATCATCTCCATCATTTGATAAAAAGGACATAAAAATATATTTATTCTTTAATGAATCATTAACCATACCATAATAATATCCTTCATCTTGGATCGGTTCATTTACTTGACTAAAAACGAATGATCCAAAAAGTATTATTAATATTATGGATAATAATTTTCTCATGTACTATTGTTACTGATTTTAAGTATTCTATCGAATTGGTTTTTAAGTTCTTCATTATCCCCAATTGTATCATATATTGTCCCTTTTATATCAAAATCCCCAACAAGTTTATTGATTGAAGAAACTTTTTCATTTTTAAATTTCACACTTGACGGATTGATCTTAAAAATTTCTATATTTAAGAGTGCTTTATTTTCTTCTGCCAAGTCTCCATCTACTATTAAATGAATAATATTATTGTCTTTATTTATCTTTTTAAAATCATCAAATGAATTAATTTCGTATGTAACATGATTAGGTGAAAACTTATTAGTTAATACGGTGAATTTGTTATCAGACATTCTATTAATAAATATACCACTTTTTTCATCGTCATCATCGAACTGAATAGCATTTGGAATATCTATAATATTATCTAAGATTTTAATTTGACTATTTTGAATATCTATTATACATTCCCCATAAGATATAAAATCATCTTCATCATATGTAACAATTTCTACGTTTTCAATATTCTTAAATAAATCTAATGTAGAATAATTACTACCATCAAAATTTCTTATATCATTCGGAGTAGATATAAGAATGACTTTCATCATACTTGATATTTGTGTAAGGTATTTAGTTGCATCAGATATAGCAACAATAGATGGATTAGTATTAGAAAATAATCCACCCACTATTATTAGTTTGTCATTACTACTACCTTTTGTTGAAAGTATATTTAATAAATAATCATCAAAATATTCTGATATATTTTTCCTAATAGATTTATTTGTAGTATATCTATAACCAAATTTTATATTTTTAATTATCCAAAGATTCATCTAATTCAAATTTTATAATTGCGCACCAATTATATTTTTCTTCTATTATAAAGAATTCTAATAACTCGTTTAATCTTTCGTTTGAAAGTTTTTTATTTTCTTCTACTAAACTATAATAGTCTATGAACATATCAGTTCTTCTTAATTGTTCATTTGCTCTTTTTATTATTTGTTCACTACTCATTGTTTTCCCATTCTGATTTATAACCTACTACTTTCAATATTAAATTGTCGTAGTATTCTATTGATTTTTCTTTTAGTTGATTGAACCATTGTGATCTTGTTACATCATTTTTAAATATAAATTCTTCTTTTGATATGTTCTTGATCTGCAACTGTCCTTTCCCTAAGTTTTGTATATATAAGTATGCCCAATCCAAAGATTCTATGTTTTTAATACTTATTCTTGTAATTTTTGTATGTTCGTCTTTATATTCATATTCAACAAAAATGTATATGATATGATTATTAGGTTTAGTTAAAATATCTTTAGCTTTATTAATTGAAATCAAATTAGGGAATGAATAAACTTTTGTTACATCTTGTATTTTTATATCAATCTTATAAAAACTTTCATCTTCAGTTATATCAATATCACCAAAATCATTATGTTTTACATTAGTTGCACCATATCCTAATTTTAGAATTTCATCGGTGCATAGTTTTGTTAAAAACCCATGATAGTCAAATACAGACAATGGTAAATCCGGTGTATTATAATTAATTCCTGTAAGTGGACTTAAAACCGATTTAATTCTATCAATCATTTTATATAATTTTTGTTTATTATTTATATGCTATTATTGATTTTTTGTTTGGAAATCGTATTATTAATATATAATAAAAAAGAAAAGTATTCTATGAGTAGTAATAACCCGAAGATTAACCACCTAAAAAACAATATTAGGAGCTTAGAGGGAGAGATGAATGGATTAAACGATGTGTTGGATTTAAACCCAGAAGATTTATTACCAAGTGATGATATATTGGATGGTATTAATGACATCGAAGTGTTTGATTACCAAAAAGAAATAGAGGTGATACAAACAGATTGTGATGTTACTTTAGATTGTTTATCCACACTTTATTTAAGTGCTGATGATATACAAACAAAAAATTTAGCAAATATCATCAAAAACGATTCAGAAGCTTTAGCTGATTTAAAATTTAGTTTATCTTGTAGTAAAAGAGGTATAATTAATTTAATGAAAAACATTGATATGGGTATTAATGACCCATTAATGTATCAATCTGTTGGTATATTACAGAAAGAAATTAGAGATTCAATTAAAATGTTATATGATATTCAAAAGAAAATGAAAGATTTTTATAAAGAAATCAAAGAAGAATTATCAGAACTTAATACAGTTGATGGAAATGGAGATGTAGATGAAGCAGAATTATTAGATGATGATGATACTTTACACATTGTAGATATGGGTAGATTAACAGATGAATTAGATGAATTCCGCCAACAAGGAGAAGAAGATGATGATTAGCGGAATGATTTTTGTGGTATTATAAGGTAAATAAAACCTATAATATTATGGAAAGAAAGAAAACCAAAAAAGCCAACCTAGAATCAAGAAAAGGATTATTTTTTATAATCGGTGTGGTTGTCACACTCGCTACTATATTAGTTGCGTTTGAGTGGACATCTAATCCTATTGATAATTCAAAGGATGTTGCGTATATAAACGACATCCAATTTGAAGAAGAAATGATGGTTACAAGAAGAGAAGAACCTAAACCACCAGTAAAACAACCAGATATAAAAACTGTAATTGATATTGTCGATGATGATGTTATAATCGAGGATGAAATTACATTTGATATTGAGGTAGATGATAATACTGAATATAACTTTATTATTGAAGATGATGTAGAAGAAATAATTGAAGAAGTAACACCTTTCTATATCGTAGAAGATATGCCAACTTTTAATGGTGGGGATATGAGTGAATTTTGGAAATATGCTATGGGAGAAATAAGATACCCTGAACTTGCTGCAGAAAATGGTGTATCAGGAACAGTTTACATGCAATTCACAGTAAGTACTTCAGGTCGTGTGACAGATGTTAAAGTGATAAAAGGTGTTCATCCTGATTTAGATGAAGAATCAATTAGAGTTATTAAAAATTCACCGAGATGGGAACCAGGTAAACAAAGAGGGAGAACAGTTCCAGTTATTATGTCTTTACCAATGAAATTTATTTTACAATAAAATTTGTTTTATTAATATTTTTTATATCTTTGTTATGAAACCAATACAATAAAAAAAGATATGAAAAAAAGTAAACTGAAAAGAGATCAGAATTTTGAGAACTGGAAAAAGGCATTTGAGAGGGATCATCCCGCAGATTTCAGTATGTTTAACGATGACATTCTATTTGAAATCTACACAACTTAAAAACGAAACCCCTAATTTTTAGGGGTTTTTTTTTATGAATAATTTACTGAAATGTATTTCAAATGTTATTGTAAATAAACAATAAAAAATTAAAGCATCTACCCAAAACACAAACATGGGTGAATAGAATACAATCGCTAATGATATACAGACTAACATTAACATCTTAGCTAAATGCCACATATCTGTTATCCATACTAAAACAGTTGACATTGTTTTATCAACTATATTTATTTGTTTTCCGAAAAGTTTTGTATCAATCCCCCATTTAGTATGCCATGATATAGAAGGATCAATCCATTGTTGACCTTTCCAATATTTGAATATTGATTTCTTAAAACGCACTTTAAGTACATCCATTATTGCATTTAACATTCCTGCAACTATTATAAGTAAAGGAGAAACCCACCACATTATTTTTCTTCCTCTTCTTTTTTCTTTTTTTCTTTAAGAGCTCTAGCTGGATTGATAATAAATGCAAATACTATCCCCACAATAGCAAATGGAATAATTAACCCCCAAGGTATCAGAGCAGCATAATACGACCATGATGTTCCTGTAAACTTATAAATAAATCCAAATAAAACTGATGTTATAAGTAATACTGCTAACCAGAATCTTGGAGATTTTATTCTCTTCTTTAAATTTAATTTCATATTAATAAATTACTTTTTCAGCTAATCCTTCATTGATTAGTTGTTCGTTTAAGCTTATTTCGTTACCATCATAAAACACTTCTGCTATCCACCTGCCATATTTTCCCTTTTTATCCTTATATGTTTTGATTATAATTTCTTTTCCTAATACTAATTCTCTAACTCTATCTCTCGAAATTAAACCTTCAGGTCTTTCTTCACCCCTTACTTCAGGAGTATCAATATAAGCTAATCTAAGTGTTTGTTTGTTAAAATAAATACCAAACCCTAATTCTATATCTACTGTTATTGTATCACCATCATATACTTTGGTTACTACTGCTTTATATTCATACATTATTTTCTTTTCAGTTTATTTTTTAATAATCGAAAATATAATTTCATACTTATCCCTCTAGCATATTCTAATGTTTCTTTATCGGGTTTTATACCATGTGAAATTAACACATCAATTATATCTTTATTATAATTGTGAACAGCAATTTTTAATGTCATCATTGCATGAACACCTATCATAATACCACTATCTAATAGATATTTTACTATATCTACACTTTTAGCATTACCTGCTTCACGTAAATATATTCCTTTAGCGTGATTAATATCTAATTTGTGTTTTTCTATTATATATTTCAGTAATTCTAAATCACCACTTTTTATTATAGCTTCTACTACTAAACGTTCTCTATCATCACCTACATTTTTAACTAATATATCTAGTATCTTTCTGTCTTTTTTTCCAACCATTTCCATTATAAAATTATCTAATATATAGAAATCCATTCGTTTATAACCACCAAGGTTTAATAAGTATTCTATAATTTTATACTGTTTGTTTTTTATAGCAATATCTAAAGCTGAAAAATCTTGGTAATAATCTTCGCTTGGTTCTTCGTCATGAAAAGTTTTACGGGTATCAGCTCCGTTTTTTATTGCCCTTTTAACATAATCTAAATTACCATGTTTACAACCATAATATAACATTGTAGTAGGGTTCTTCTCTAATACTTCAATTATCTCTTCTTCTGTTTTGGGTGTCATTTTATCTCTGAGTGATTCTTTTAAATCAGCATCATTCATAGACCCAAGTTCTTTTCTTCTCTTGACAACTGCTCTCTTTTGAGCGGTAGTTAATCTTTCGATCTCCTTCTTACTTAGATAACGTTTTTCTTCTTTTGCTCTTTCTTTTTCTATATCTTCTCTTATAGATTCATTAAGAAAATCATTATATTTAGTTATCATTTCTTTTTATTTTTTATATTTTCGGCCCAATCTTTTAATAAATCTTCTTCTGGTAATACATATGCTTTTATAGTTTTATTTCCTCTATTATTTGCTTTTTCTAATCTATGATTACCATCTATTATAGCTGTAATTTTATCACCTTTAGATGCAACAATAATAGGGTATTTTAAATCAGCAGCTTCTATAATATCTTTTTGTTCTTTATCAAATTTTGATTTTTCTTCTGGGGATATTTCATCTTCTGTTTGCCATTCTCCATCGACAAGAAATGTTGCTTCACCTTCACCTTTTCCTTGTTCATTAAAAAGTCCTAAATCATAAATATCTTCAACAGAAATTCTTTCATATTTATAATTATCTTCTGCGTATTTGATTATATCTTTTACGGTAAAGGTTAATTCTTTATCACCTATTGTTACACCGCACTTACCTTCTAATGGTTCGTGTTTTTCGTTTATAAAATCTGTGTATTTAGTTATCATCATTAATTTTCTACTTTTTTGAAAGTTACTTCTTCTGAATAATACCCATTAGATGAACCATACCACCTAATATCTACATATCCTTTAATCGTAGCAAATTTATAAAACGTCCATGTTGTGTGTTCATCATTCATTGGATTAGGCATCGGAGTAGTTACTTCTTCCGCTTTCAATAAGGGTACTCCTACAAGATCATTTACATCGCCATTTACATCTTCTATTGAAACTTGTTCACAACAATCTTGTTCGTGGTACATATTCCATACATCACCATCTTCAAATTTAAAGATTATTCTATCATCACCTGTTGCATTAGGTTGTTCAGAAACAATTACTTCTGATAAAACTTTACCTATAATTTCATCATATGTATGTACTGTACCAGATTTCATATATCTATCCATTGTTTGTTGAATTTCTTCTTCAGTCTTTGGGGTCATCTTATCTCTAAGAGATTCTTTTATATAATTATTAAATTTAGTTATCATCATTAAATTATTATTTTATGAATATGGTTCAAAAGAATATCTCCCTTTTGAAACATTGAATATTTCCACTCCTAAAGATGTTCTAAGGAAATCTATTACCTCTTGATCTCCACCATTTTTGAATCTTCTTATTACTAATCTTTTCATAACTTTCGAAGTTTCATCATCGAAACCATTTATTTTATAAAGTTGATCTACATCCTGTAATCCAAACATACGATGATTGAATCCTTCGTTTATAAAATCTTTGTATTTTATTATCATTGTTTCATATATCATTTTTTTAGGTTTATAAGATGGAAGTTTTTTAGCAGGTTCAATATATTTATCAGGCACCCATGAATTATCATCTTCATCTGCTGGATCACCAAACTTTGACCACCATTGTTCACCATAAAATTTTCCAGTAATTTTTTGAATTTTCTTTATATTATTTTTAACATAATTTTTTTGTTCTGATGCCAGCATATCCCTATAATCTAATCGTATTAAATCCATTGCATTATTAATATATTTAACTTCTGTACCTATCTTTAAAATATCCTTTGGTAAATTATCATTTTCATAATAATATTCAGTTTCAGTTATTAAATTATATTTAGAATAATCAGTTATCATTTCTTACTTTTAAATTCTTTTCCTAATCTTTCGATTTCTTCTTCACTCACATCTTGTAATTCACCCATGTCTCTATCAGCTTTATTGTGTTGTGTCACATACTCACCAAATTCATCTTCATCTATATCGGGGTTTTCTGCTAAATAAGTTGCAATATATCCACAACCGAAATCACAATAATCTTCATATGATTCTTTAATAGCTTCTATTCCTTCTGGCTCAAATATCCAAGCCTTAATATTAAATGGTTGTTGATCATTTATTTTACCATATTTATCTTTATTCTTTTGTACTAATTGGTTATAATCATGTATAATATTCAATAATACAGGGTAATTATCAATATCAAGTCTCATGAATTTTTCACTCCATTCTCTAAGATTAGTTGAATTCTTTTTATCTTCTACAAACAGATATATTAAATAAAAGAAATAACTAAGTTGTCCTTTAGTAATATTACCTTTTCTTATTTCATTAAGGATTCCTTGGATTCTAGCATAAGCTGCTCTAAGAAGGTTTGGTTGTTCTTCCATATTTTCTATTACATGGTTTAAGAAATCCTGTAATTCTTTTCCATCCTTTGAATTTAATTTATGTGCTCTTCTTTCATTAAGAAAATCCGTGTAATTTTTCATATTATTTATATATTTTTTATTATCTTGGTGATAATTCTTCGTGATCTAGATATTCATTTATTGTTATTCTTCTATCCATAATAGATGAATGTGACCAATATTCATCAGGATCATCAAATTTAGAGAAATATATACCGGCATAATCCCCAAGTTCTTGTCCAATTAAATCTTGTAATTGATATAATGCATCATCTAATTCATTATCTTGGATTACATAACTTACTATATCCCTTATATAATGATCTGATGGTAAATCGCTTTCTGGATACCTGATTATTAAAATATCTTTAATTTTTCCCAATATGCTATCATCGAGGTAATTCATTAACTCTGTATCATCATTATATACACCACACGGAATATTCTCAGCATCTATATATTGTAATTTTGATTCAATATCCATTTCATCTAATTTTTTACGCATTTCTTCTTTACTTATTGGATAAAATTTCTCTGGTAATCCTTTATCCTTAATAAATTTTAATTGTTGTGGAATACTTAAACCTTTTAACTTATCTATGATTTTTTCATCAGCTACAGGGGTCATCTTATCTCTTAAACTTTCATTTAAAAAATCATTATAATTAGTTATCATATTTCTCTATATCTATTTTTTGTTACCTTGTAATACTTTATATTAATATTCTTACCTTGTAAATTATCTTTTATCTTTTTGAGTATCTTAATGTTATCATCATAATAATGAACTTCAGTATAATTTAATGTTTGGTATAGTTCTAATAATTTATTAGCCTTATATTCATAAGTGTAAGCAAATGAATTATTTGGGTACATAAATAATCCCATATTCGGTTTATCAATACCTAAATTCTCTAATGATTTTATTGTTTGCCTTCTTAATCTTTCACTTCTTGCAGTTATAATACATTTATCTTCTGCTTCATTGTATAAATCAACTATTTCATCATATGTTCCTATTGGCATACTTTCATCAGTCATTAAGAATGCATTAGGTTGAATAATATATATTCTTTCTTTTTTTCTCACCCATGAAGAACCTTTTGGTACTTTATAATTTTGGTGTGGATCATCGAAATAAATTCTACCATTTTCATACTTCAATTTATCTAAACCAACACCAATATCATCTAACTTATTATGAAGGATTATTTCGGGTGTAAGATACTCCCTTAATAACATTGGTTTTACGTGTTCTTCAAATCTTTTACTGTAAGTTAAAGTATCATCCATGTCAAATGCGTATAACACTTTATTTTCTTTTGATTCATATACAAATTTCTTTGGTTTGTAAGTTGGGGTTGGATTAAAAAGTTTATTTAATTCACTTTTATCTCTACGATAATTATACATATCCCAGTTCGTGCCTTTTCTTGTACCTGAGAAAGTTTTAGCTTTATCATCAAATTTATAAAATAAAATATCATTAAGTCCACTATTACTTTTAATTATATGTTTAGAGCCGCCTCTATATGTCCACCCCTTATCATGTAAAAAATTTTCAAATTCAACACAATCTTCTCTATTATCACATTTCACAGATATATCTTTACCTTTTACTGATTCGTAAACAAATTTCTTTGGTTCATAATTTGGTTCTAACCCATGAAACTTTCTTAATGTTAATTTATCTTTAGGATAATAAAGTGTATTATCTTTAATATCAGAATTATTAAATTCTTCTACATCAATTGAGTGAGCAAAATACTTTGGTTTTTCATTCTCATAAAACATAATAAAAAAGAATAAAAGTTTAGATTCATCACCATCAAAATAATATTTTTTTATTATATAATCTATTGTATCATGAATTACTTCTAATCCTACGGTTTCTTTTAAATAGTGTTTTAATTCATACGCAAATTCTCGATTTTCAGGAACAATAAAAAGCCCATGATTATTATTTTTTATATCATTTAATCTATTTACATCAATTGATTCGTAGATAAATTTCTTCGGTAAGTAAGTTGGACTATGTTTGAATTTTCTATCTAAAATTGGTTTTATTATGTCATCGAATTCTGTTTCATAAAAATAAAAATATCCATCAACGTCACTTCTTAATGTAGATAAACTTCTCTTAGATATATCTTTAAATGTATAAGAATAATCATCTGTTTTTGGATTAGGTGAAGCCTTATCGTTACTTATTTCAAACCCATAATATCTTTGAGTATCTGGACCAAAACTCCAATATTCAGGTCCTCTTTCTGATTCAGGGTCGGTGTATGAATGTAATTTCAATCTCCATACCTTTGTTATATAATCATATAATTCTTTAGCACTTTCCTCACTATCAACCATTATAAAACAATGTTCTCTTTCCATTTTATTATCCAAATTACGATATCTATCGAATGATTCTAATAAAATATCATTAATTGATTCATATATGAATTTTTTAGGTTTATATTGTGGAATTGGTTTAAGGTGTGTTATTATATCACTTCTATCCTTTGGATAACTATAAAGAATATCCCAATTAACAGAAGGTACACCAGGTATAGCTGTAAACTGTTTCTTTTCGGTGTTAAATTTAACATATGTTAAATCATTCCAACTACCACCCCTAACTAAATATTCGTCACCATTATCCCAAACCCACCCCATATCATGTAAAAATTTCTCGAAACCTACACATGATTCTCTATCATCACACCTGACAGCTATTCTTTTATCATTAATTGATTCATATATGAATTTCTTGGGTTCATAAGATGGTACTTTTTTATCACCATATAAAACTATATTTTCTATTTCATCCCAATCAGATAAAGAAAAAATATTACTATTAACACTATCATCCTCATAGATATATCTATATACAGTAGCTTCTGTTATATCAGAACCCAAATATGTTATATGAAATCTATTATTTTCATTAATATCATTTGGCTTTATAAAGATATAATTTGGAAAATTATCTGAATCTAAACCTAATGGGAAATTATTTCGATATGATGGTTTTAAATCTCGTAATTTTCCTTCTAATTTTTCTAATTCTTCTTCACTATCTACTTTCACAACAAAAAATTTATAAGGGTATTCATTATATCTTCTATTTGTAATTGATTCATATACCATTTTTTTGGGTTGATAACTGGGAGTTTTTATTCCAAAGAATTTATTTAAAAATGTTTTATTTACTGGATAACCATATATTATATGGTCATAATTTGGATCATCAATAACATCCTTTTTTAATGATACAAAACGATATGATGCATTTCTATACTCTGTTTTAGGTTCAATACGGAAGGTTAGAATATCATTGTCTTGCCCATATGTATGTTCATCTACTGTTTTTCTAAAATAGGTATTGTTATCATAATTGTTAAATGGAAAATTCAATTGATTTTCTAAAATGTTTCGAAATTCTATAGCAGATTTTTTATCATTAACATAAACATATACTGCCCCACCGCCAGTAATTGTATTATTTAATCTTTCTATTCTTTCAAAAATATCTTCTTTTGATTCATATATGAATTTTTTTGGTTGGTATGTTGGTTGATGTTTTAAACCATTTGCTTTCATAATAGATTGATTGTCCTTTTTCCAATCATAAAATAAATAGGAGTATTCATTAGATAAATGATTTTTATCTAATTGTCTATAAGATATCAATTTTTGATTTGTCATAATTTCTACACACACAACTTCATCATAATTAGTATATGTATAACTATCAGCAGTATTACTTGTATAATCTGTTAAATATCTCTTATATCCCAAATCATCAAAAAATATTTTCTCAACTTCTAGAGCATCTTTTTTACTATCTACAACTATGAAATAATGTTCATGGTTAGATATTCTATCTTTGAGATTACCCAATTTATCAAACGATTCAAATAATAACATATTTTCTATTAGTCAACTCCTAAATTATCTTCAATGAAGTCATAAACTTTCTTAACTTCTTCCTCAGATAATTTTTGCATAGTTTCACAAACCCACGCCACCTGTTCATCTTTGGTTTTTTTGTGATCTTCGTTTACGTGTTCTTCTTTTTTGAAATATTCATTCCATCCTTTCATTTTAATAATATTTATTTTTTGAGAATTTTATCTAAATATTATATATAAAAAACCCCCAATTAAATTTAATTGAGGGTTTAATGAGCAGGGTCCTTATATTCTTATTATTTTTCTTTCTCTTTTTGTTCTTCCCATTCTTCAAAGGATACGTTTTCATCTCTATCCTTTCTTTGATAATAGTCGTGTTTTGCTTGAGCTCTTGCTGCACCTTGATCTAATCTTTCTTTATCAATCATTTCTTGTTCTGCTTTTAGTGCTGCTGCTTGACGTTTCAAATCACCCAAATTAGATTTATGTTCATAATCATCAGGAAATGATGTTTCCATTGATTTAGTTACATCAACTTCTCTTATCTGATTTTTCATCATAATTCTTGCGTTTTTAGGAACAGGTTCTTCTGGTCTGTCCGCTTTGAATGGGTTTTCCCAAGATAAACTAATATCCCAAGGAACTTGTGAGAGGTTAGCAATTATATAATTCTTAAATAAATCTAAATATCTAACATTACTAATCTTACTTAATCCTTTATTATCACCTTCATAATAATATCTTTGAACACCTATATTACTTATAGTACCAATTCCTTTATGACCACCCGCTAAGGTGTCTTTATTTCCAAATTCTAATTTTTCTTGAAATCTTTTTAATAAATCTCTTGAATATTCTTTTAAATCGTTAATTGGTTTACCTTCTTTTGTTATAGGTAATTTATCTTCTGAATAATCTTCAATATCACCGAAAGAACAAAATTGTAATGTGTCACCATATTGTAACAGAACCCATAATATATCTTCTTTCTTCACACCTTTTAATCTACCACTATTTATATCTTGCTCTATAATTGAACGAGCTCTAATTGCATTAGCCCATGTTCCTGATGGGACATATGCTAAATCACCAATAACAACATAACCACTTAATTTGATCACATTGGCAGACATTCCCGCAAATTTACTTCTTGATGTTTCAGGATATGATATTTCTTCTGTAAATTCATCAATTAATTGTCTTTGGTTTTTAATAACACCTTTAAATTCGGCTGATCCAGATGTTCTTTTCATCATTTGATCTAATCTCCAACTACCATCTTCCATGAAATCCATAAAAATATTTTTTACAGCTCCATCTTTATCTAATATCTGATCATCTAATTTACCACTTTGTAATTGTGTCCATACTGTATATTCATTGGCAGATGGATCATATGATCTAATATCCCTCAATGTTCTCCAATCCAAGTTATTCATCGGATATAATAATTTGAATAAACTTATTATTTGGTATATGGATGGTTCAGTTGCATTATCTACAACTTCTATAAATGTTCTATAATCACTTCTTTTTAAATATTGGTTAAATACACCTGCTAACATTAATTTTGGACTCTTATGTTGCTTAAAGTAATCCATATCCCATGTTAAAAGATCAGTCCATTTAACTTTAAAGTCATCGTATTTAGCAGCATCAATCATGCTAATAACATCCATAACCATAGAATCAACGGGTAATCCTAATTGATCCATTATACCTTCATATGCTGATCGTGTTTTTGTTTTAACTGCATGTTTCCCTTTTAAATCGGCTCCTTCTTGAAATTCACCATGATGGTCAATATAAACATCAATTCCGTCTGTTATTTCTGCGAAATCAACTGCTACATTAATATATTGGTCGTTTAATTCAATTACATCCCATCCTTCTTGGTAATTAACAACACCATAACCAACAATGACAAACCCTTTACTTAGTAGATATTTCTTAATTGCTATAGCAGAAAAAATACCATCTAAGTCATCATGAAAATATAGCATCACCTTTTTACCAGGTTTACCAAGTTTTTCCCAATAATCTACACTTTTGGGGAGCCTTGGAGCAGCCATTTCTTCCATTATAATACTGTTTTTGGTGTCTCTTTTATCTGATATGTACTTTTTATAATTTTCAATCATTTTATTAATATAATTGTTTTATATGTTATATTATCTTTTTAATAAAATGTTGAGGTCTTTTTTGATTTGGTTGATTAAATCTTCATTTGCATTAATAACAACTGTGAATGAATCATTACCTTTCACTTTAGCTTCACTAACTATTTTTGATAGGTTCTTATCATTCTGATAAAAATTAAATAATTGTGATACAAATTGAGTGACTGTGAATTCACCGTTCTTATGGTTAACTATGTGGAATTCGTTTTTTTCTGCAATTTCCCTTGTGAAGTATAGAATCTCGTCTTGGTGTTCCATAGCTTCGTTGATATCTTCCATTGTGAAGTCATCAGAAAAATGTACTATTTTATAGTCTTTCATAATTATTGTTTAATAATTTTATAGTATATATTAAATAAATAAGATATAAAAATGAAAAACCCACTCAAACGTAGAATGGGCTTTGTTTTTAGATATTTTAACTTACGATAACTCTACTTTAAACCCAAATGGGTTTAACATTTTGTTTTCTTTTTCTAACCATTTGTCTAAATTTGCTCTGCCTTGTAATAATTCATCATAAGGTTTATACATCTTTAATACATCTTGGTATTTATATACATTTCCACCATTTAAGATGGAGTTTGTTTTTGCATCTTCTTCAAATTTCTTAGTTGCTTCTTCTTCTGATTCTACTATATCTTTGATATCATGACTTAAAAAATCATCATATCCCGTGTAATAAATTAAAAATAAGCTATCAGGATCACCCTCATAGCTTATTTTTATTGTATCATATACAGCTTCTTGATTATTGAAGCTCTCAAATAATTGTAGATGCCTCATTATGGTATATTAAATTTCTTGAGCTGGTTGTCCACCTTGTACTTGTGGTTGTCCTTGTGGAATTTCTTGTGCAATTTCTTGAGCTTGAATCTGTCCTTGAACTTCTTGTCCTGCTGGTGCTTCTTCAACTTGTACTTCTGGTTCTTGAACTTGTGTTTCAACCTCAGTATCCATTGGCATCTCTTCCTGTGTTTGAACTTGTGGTGCTTGATCAATAGCAGATACTATTGAAGAAGGTAAATTCTCAACAGACATGAAAGCAGTTGATACATATTTTGTAATCTCTTCTGCTAATTCTTGCTCTGACCATTTTTTCCTTGGGTCCTCACCTGTTTCAGCTTGTACTTTTTTAACGTATGCATTAATTAAAGAAGTAGGAATCTCTACTCTTGTTCTTACTTTCCAATTATCATCAAATAATTGAGCTCCTTCTACTACTTTTTCAGTATCACCTCTTTTAATGTCTTTGAATTCGTTATATTCAGTCAAATTTTTCATATCTAAATGTTTTTATTTTTATTTATATATTAAATATTAATTACCTAATATTCATATTTTTTCCTTATATCGTATATATTAAAGTTTTATATTCATTTTTATTTCATAAAAAAGGGAATGAAAATTAATTCACTCCCTTTTCAGTATATAATATGAATAGTTTACCAACTATAAATGTTGTAATTGATTGATGGTCCAATAACAAATGCTGGTCTGTTATTAATTGGATCATACCCAATCGTAGCACCAAGAGAAATTGAGAACCCTGTAAACCAATGATCTTTCTCTATTAAATTCTTAATATCCTTATTTGTATTCGGATCAATAAACACACCTTCCATTGCTTCAGGTGTAAGACCAGGATATTTACTTTTAATAAACACATTATATTTACCATCTACTACTTTCTCACCAAATTCAATATCAATTTGACTTTCTCTAAAATATAATAATGTATTATCGTGTTTCAGTTGTAATGGATCATCATTAGATACACTTACGAATGTTTTACCTTTAAATATATCATAATTTGTTTCATCCCAATCATATCTAAGTTCCCAAGGTAACACCCATGTATTTGAATCTATTTGAATTGCTGTTTCAATATATGAAGTTAAGTATCTTATACTATCGTGTAGTAAGGATGTATCTTGACGGAGTTTAATCACGGCCCTATTTAATGATATAATATTACCATCTTGTTCTTTTATTCTCTTATATAAATCGGAGTTTTCGGCTTTTAATTCCTTTTCTGATTTAATATAAATTTCTTTTTCAGCTTGTAATGCACCTGATTTAGTTTTGTATAACTTAATAGTATCATTTGCTGCTGAATAGTTTTGTTCTAATTTTGTATGTTCTAATTTCAAGTCTTTCATGTTACTACATTTACTTAACCCAAAAATAAAAAGTAATGCAATTACCCCAATTAGAAATATCTTACTATTGAGTAATGTCCATACACTTTTCCCTGCTTTTTTTAGAAAATCTTTCATTTTTTGCAAAATTTGTTTATTTTATATATTAAATAATTGATTATTAGTTTATTTTTAGTCTAAAATATTTGGAAATGTCGATTATTTTTTGTAGTTTTGTATAATTATGTTTAACTAATACAGATACTTATGAAAAATTTACTTGGAATTTTAGCAATCATGTCCACATTTGTAATGACTTCTTTTAGTCAGAATGTTATAAATATGACAGAATTTAATTTGACAGTTGATGGTGTACCATCCAATGATTTCATAGTTACAATCAATCAATTAGACGAATATAGTCCTGGGACACTTCTTATTCTTTTTGGTGGAGTGATGGATTTAGTTGATTTTCAAGGGAATGGTGTAATTGATGTTGTTGGGATGTCAGATTATTACGAATATCCTTCTAAGGGTGTTGGTATTAAGATGTTAAAGGTTGATTTTTTCGATATGTTGCCCGGTGTTATTAATATTGTTACAACAAGTGGTAACTATAATATAATAAATTATACAGAACAAGATACTGTTAATTCCTTTAATAATGGAGTTAATTCAGTTAATACACAATCTTTTTATGATATGGGTGTTGCGTCTGTTGATACTATGATGTATTATAATATGGGTAAAGAATCAGTTCCGAACCCAACAGTTGATCCTGACGAGATTTTTCAAGAAGGAGTAGAACACGGTATTGCGTCAGTTGATACCATGAAATATTATGATATGGGTGTTAGGTCGATTGATACTGAATCTTTCTATAATTCAGGTGTAGCATCAGTTAATAAAGATTCTATCTATCAAAGTGGTGTTAGTTCGGTTGTTATTCCCAAATGTGATACTGAGGAAGCATTTTATGAAGGTCAAATGTCCGTAGATACTGATTCAGTTGGTGTATTTTATGACATTGGATTTGCTGATGGTATGTCACTCGCTTCTACACAAACAACCGCTACAACTAAATCCGCATTTGATTTTAATGTTGATGTGTATCCTAATCCTGCAAATAGTGGGGATTATATTAATGTTAATTGTTTTGACTATTCTCATGTAGATATTTATACAGTAACAGGACAGACTGTTAGAAAAGGTGATACCGATACATACATATCTACTGATGGATTTGAAAATGGTGTATATATCCTTAATGTGTGGAATGTACACAATAAATATAAAATTGTAAAAATAATTGTACAATAATTTGGAATTGTCAATTATTATTCGTAGATTTGTAACTCAATTAAAATATAAACGTAGTATTAATTAAAACTTTACATTATGAAAAAATTTATGACATTTTTAATCGCATTGTTCGTGTTTACTCTGACTTCTTTTGGTCAAACTATTGTAAACGGAACTGCATTTGGACTTACAGTTGATGGTTCAACCACTACTGATTTCTCCGTGACTTATAACCCCGATTCCAAGTTTATCTTGGTAGTTTTCTCTCAACCACTCAGTAATGTGGCACTTACCCCAACAGGGGCTATCCCTGGTGCTGATTTGACACATACTTATGCTGATGTAGAAAATAGTGATGGAGTTGTTATGACTAAAATTTCCTATATAGATTTTCTATCAGGGTACAATGTTTATCTTACTGCAACTACTTCTACTTACGTAGTTCCTACATTTACCGTAACTGATACCACACTCGCATTTAATAATGGACGTGCTGTTGGTGTTGCTTCAGTCGTGTGTGATCCAAACGCGGGTTATGATGATGGTTATACTATTGGACTTGTTGACGGTGCTGCCTCTGTTGTATGTGATTGGACAGAACAAGATACAGTTACCGCTTATAATAATGGACTTGTTGACGGTGCTAATTTTAGTGTAGATGCTGATGATTATCAAGCGGGGTTTGAAGCGGGTAAAGGTACTTGTGGTACAAATGGTGTAGGTATGACATCATTTGATATGGGTGTTAACGTATATCCTAATCCTGTGAATAGTGGAACTAATGTTACAGTTGATTGTCCTTTCTTTGAAAGTGTTACTGTACTCACTATTTCAGGTCAAGTAGTAAATACATATAATAGTCCTTCCGTACCTACATCTAACCTTGTAGATGGAATGTATTTTCTTAATGTAAAAGATACTGATGGAAACGTAAGTGCTACTAAACTACTTGTAAAATAAAATATAATAACAAATAAAAAGGGGGTGAATTAATTTTCATCCCCTTTTTATTTGTTTTATGTATTTCCTCTAAGATTTTTAAGATTTATTGATTTCTCTATCATATCTACAATATCTTCTCTCTTTCGGATTGAATATTTTCCACTTGTTCTACTGTGTTTAGGTAATCTTACTTTTTTCGATTTTGATCTAAATGCACCATATTCATTATATGGTTTAAATGGTTTATTTGTTTTGAATTTAGGATTCACATATGTAAGAATATCACCTGTATAAAATGTCCCATTTACCCAATCATCACCAGCAAAAGTACCATAATAAAATTTACCATCATACCAAATATAATCTCCCGCAGTATTTACAGTATCTCCAAATGTACCACTATTAAACGACCCATCATACCATCTTATACCAAAATTGGATGATATAGTAGATGTAAATGAGTTTCCTAATGTTGAATCATTAGCGATCCCATTAAACCATTGTACATTTGATACTTCTACATTATTCATTGTCCCATTATACCATATACCTTGATAAAATCCTCTTACACCATAATCAAAAGGAGACATATCAATAAATACACCATAATATACACTTCCTTCTAACCACCAAGAATTTTTCATAATCCCATTATAGAATTTACCATTTTTCCATACAGAATCTTCAAATTCACCATTATACCAATTCCCTTCTGTCCATTCTGAACCACCTGCTAATTTACCATTATAAAAATCACCTGTTGCCCATGAACAACCTGACATTGTTCCATTATTAAATACACCATCTCTCCAATCCATGTGAGTAATTATTCCATTATTAAATATTCCATTATCCCATCTATGTGTATATGGATATGTTGTATCAGTAGAATATATAGCACCATTATTAAATGTACCATTATGCCATCTTGTGTCTATTATAACTCCATTATTAAATGTACCATCTAACCATTGTGAGTTGAGAATAAGTCCATCATTGAAAATACCATCGCTCCACGTAGTTCCAGAAAATATACCATCATCAAATTCTCCACCATTCCAAGATAACCCATTAAATGTACCATCTATAAACCTACCCTTGATCCAAGTTGATGATAAAGGAAAGATACCATCCTCCCATGTACCATCTTCCCATGTAAGAGATTTAAAGGGGTTATTTGCGGTATCTCCTGTGTAGTTACTACTCCATGTACCATTTAACCATGTAACGTTACTGGTTGCAAATTCACTATCCACCAATCTACCACCATTAATGATATATGTATCTCCTATAAAACAATTATATAATTCACCACCTGTAATTTGATTACTACTACCTTCTACATCACAATGATTAAATACACCAGCACTTATGTTACATTCATTTAATTGGAATATATTATCTGATAAATTAATAATACTTAAACCAATACCATAATTATTATATGTGTAGAATGATTCTACTTCACCTTTAGAATTAATAATAGTTTTCAAAACTAATTTAGAATTATCTGATTTAGATTCAAAATCAATATTATTAATTGATCCAATTGTATCAAAAAGAATTCCCTGTTTCCATATGATGTTTGATTTACTCAATGGTTGGGTTGATGTGTCTTTAATAAGACACCCATTTATTATTCCTCTGTCTATTGTTGAATTAGTTACATAGACTCTCCCTATAAAACAAGTATCAACAGATAAACTATTTAATGTTAAAATAAATGTATCATAAATTATATCCAATACAATTCTATTACCATCTTTTTGTAATAGTTCATAACCTATTGCAGAATCAGTACAACCAGTATTAACCATACTATCTAGTACTGTGTATTCTGTAATACCTGTATTATTAACCGCGATATATAATTTATCACCGACTTCAAATTCACCGTCAAACTCCGTATAAAAAGTTACACGATTATTAGTGTTTTCTATAATTGGTAGTAGTTTTACTGAACTTTTATTAAAGTTATTCATTTATAATCAAATAATTTTTGGACTTTTCTATTCTCTTATTATATATTAAAAAGTCATATTCAATAAGAATGAATAGAGAAAAGAAAAATAGTATAAACAAAAAAATCAGAATTATGAAAAAAATCACAAAGAAATCATTGAAATCTTTAGTAGCAACTACGGTATTACTTTTAATGAGTATGTCACTCGGTTTAATGACAGTAGCAACATTTATAAGTTGTGAAAAAGAGGACCCAATTCCACCATGTCAACAAAACAAAGTTGGAAAAGTAATAGTTAAGAACTCCACAGGTTATAATGTGTGGGTTGATGTAACTTGGGGTGATGTTGTTGAAAACTATGAAAAACTATTGTATAACGGTAATTCATTTCCATATGAAAATGTACCAGCAGCGGGACACGTACAATCAAATGGTGGAACTATTGAAATTTGGGTATCATTCGATGGTCAAGATTGGTATTACGAATATGAAAATCTTAGTCCTTGTGAAGAAATGACATTTACATGGTACTTAAACGCCAGAAAATCAGCGAGCGATTGTCCGATTGTAGTATATGGACCTAATGGTGATGAAATTGATCTCACTCCAGGAGATGAACACCCAACAAAAACAAAAACTTGGGATTTGATTTAATAATAAAACACAGAATTATTAGGAAAGGGAGAACATTTTATGTTTTCCCTTTTTTTATCTAAAACAAAACCTAATAATTATTATATATAATAACATGGATAAGAAA
>Ga0114918_10000694_pt1 | contig 29419 bp, 48 predicted proteins | sample LantaG_FD_87015 | JGI IMG/M metagenome (GOLD analysis project Ga0114918, IMG submission 87015) | Deep subsurface microbial communities from Baltic Sea to uncover new lineages of life (NeLLi) - Landsort_02402 metaG | ecosystem: Environmental > Aquatic > Marine > Oceanic > Sediment | place...
ACGGGGCACACCACACACGGAGAACACCATGACCACGCAAATCCAAACGAAGAAAGAGATCATCGAAGCCCTGGCAAACCAAGGGGTCACTGGCCCCGCCGCCCAGTTGGCCGCCAAGCAGGGCGCCGCCGCACGGCACGCTGGCCGCGTGGACAAGGCGTACGAAGAACTGCGCGACGATACACCCGTGCAGGCCATGTTCCACGCGCTGCTTGACGAGATCGGCATCGGCGGCGTTGATGGCCTGGAAGGCGCGGCTTCTGACCGATACCCCTACCTGTCCGACCTGCCCGGCAAGCAAGCTGGCAGTGGTGGCGCATGGACCGCCGCCATCCGCGAAGCAGCCGCACGCTTCGCGGACGACGCTGGGTTGACCACGGATGCGTCGCTGTTCGTCCGCCCCGGCAAGTGCGTGTCCAAAGGCCCCGCGCTGTCCGCCGTGGACTTGGAGGTCGGCACGTATTGTCCCGGGGACGGTAAGGTCTACATGGCGGAGTCCATGCCTTTTTACCCCGGCTTGGACGAAGACGGTGCGGAGAACGACGACGACCGCATGTGGCTGCGCTCGATGGCAGGTCTGGCTGTCCGCGCCTTGCTCGGAATGCCCGTCCGCCGCACGACGACACCCTTTGTGGCTTGTGGTCCGACCACCGGGTTCTTTGTCCACAGGGACGACCTGGTGCGCTGGGCGACGGTCTTCAACGCAGCCTGTAACCAGCCCCCCAGCGACGAGGACGCCTTCCGATACGCCTACCCCGACGCCCCGCGTGGTGACGGCTGGGTTTACGTCGAAGTCGCTTGACACCCGCCCACCCGTGCGCACATTACACCCAACGTCCCGGCTTGTCCGGGACGTAACACACGGAGAACAGAACCATGACTGACGGAAAGAAGTTCGACCAAGGCAAGCTGCGATACGACCTCCTAGGCCCCCAGGCCACGGAGCAGACGGTCGCCGTGCTCACCCACGGTGCCGCCAAGTACGGAGACACCAACTGGGCCAAGGTGGAGCCGTTCAACGACCGCTACTTCGCAGCGGTCATGCGCCACCTGTGGGCCTGGAGAAGGGGCGAGGAGATCGACCCAGACTCCGGGCTGGCCCACCTCGCACACGCGGCGGCGGGCTGTCACATCCTGCTTGCCAAGGCGCTTGGCGACGACGCACACCTGCCCTCCGACGACGAAGATAAATAACTTCTGCCCTTGACCGCTACAAAAGAGGGCTTAACATCTACCTATCACGCCGGGCACGCCGCCCGGCACACCACACGGAGCACACCATGAAAAACGTACACCCCCCTTCCCCGTGCCTTGTTCGCAACCCCACCTTGGCCTTTGAGAACTGGCTGCGCACGACCGTCCCAGACGGCGACCCTGTCGCCCGACGTCAAGCCACCAGCGACTTCACCACGCGGGGCATGCTTATCCACCTGGGCTTCACCCGCGATGTCAGCGACGAAGACGCGCAGGACTTGTTCGACGCGATGGTCGAAGTTGATCGGGCCGCCGACGAGTACGAGGAGGCCAACCGCGCGCCCGCCAAGTACCACTTCCGCCGCGCAGACCTGGCCGACCCCGTGCAAGCTCGACTGCACGGCCACCGCTCCGTGGTTGAGTTCGTCGAGGACAAAGACACGGGGCTGTTCTTGGCCCAAGAAACCAAGGTTATCGGCGGGCCGTTCCGCCGCGACGAACTGCCTTCCTACGATGAGGCCGTGGAATGAAGCCACACACTTACCGTCTTGGCAACGAAACGCGCGTCGCCAAGACCCACGGTGAGAAGTACGCGGTCCTCGGCGCGTACGGCGTGATCTCCACGCACCAAGACCGCAAAGAAGCCATCGACGCGTGCGCGCACGCGGCCACATGGTACACCCGCTTCCCAAACCTCGCACCCAAAGTGTACAGACTATGCAAGACCAAGCCCTGAACGGCGAGTTCATCGCCATTGAATCCCCGTATCGCGGCGGAGAAAAAGGATGCGCCGAATACCTCCGAAAGACCATGCGCTCCCTGTTCGAGTCGGGCCATATCCCACTGGCGTCGCACATCACATACACATCCGTGTTGGACGACCAAGCCCCCGTTGAACGGCATCTGGGGATCGAGGCTGGCTTCTCCCTGTACCGCGCGCTGGGGTCAAGGTGCCGCCGTCTATTCGCCATCCAGCGCGGTTGGAGCCGGGGCATGATCGACGGGTTGGAGGACGAGCGCGGCCGCCAACGGTACACCAACGCCCAGCGTCCGTGGGTCAAAGGCTGGCCACCGTCCACGCAGAAGCAGGTCATCTGGCCGTCCCACATGCCCTTTATCGTCGCCCAGGACTACGCGACCAAAGAGTTAATCACGATCGCCTGGTCAAAAGACCGCGTGTACTTACGTTATGAGGACAGCGGCGATCAATACTACATGGAGGTCAAGTAACCATGTACGAAGCACTTGGAGCCTTTATCATCATCCTTATGGTCTTGCCATACATCTACACGGACAAACACAAATGAGCACACCACACATCCTAGTCAGTTGGCGTGGCCAACGCGTCCTCGCTGTAAGCGAAGACCCAGAAGAACTGGCACAAGAAGCCGTCGATCTTGGGTGGGGCGTCGAAGGCACCGATAATCTGTACGCCTTTGTGGGCGAAGACTGCCCACGTCCCGGCGGCCTGTTCAACCTGTCCGAACTGGGCGACCCAGACCCTTCGTTCAAATACGAGTTCGAGGGCGAGGTCTACTACCTCAACCCGCCGTACCCCGACGAAGACGACTTATTCTATGACCTCGACCACGCATACGACGGAGAAAAACGATGAGCCTAGAAGAAAAGACCAGCCCCAACCCACCTGTGCTTTGGTCGAACAGTGCCGGTCCCGTTGTCTTCCTAGATGGCGTGTTCCTTCCGGCCTGTAAGTCCGAGCCCTGCCACCTAGGCCCCATCCACAAGATTACCGCCGCCCAGGCGGTGCGGTGGGCGGCACTCCTAGAAGACCCGGTGCTCCAAGGCGCAGCGCTCGGCTACCTGGCCGAACTGGTCGAGGACACCCCGCTTGACAGGTATTAACGTGTGAGGCATCATAGCCACAGTCTACACCTTGGAGGTAATTATGACTGTGGCAAAAGCCCCGCCGGAACCGATCGACATCCTGCGCGACTACCTGGAAGCCCTCGACGCCTGCGAGCGTGGCGGGCTTTCCGCACGAGAGTACGACCCCACCGCGCGCCCATCCAGCACACGTCCCGACCGCCTGGTCGAACACCTCGATGCCTGCGAGCGAGCTGTCCACATGGTCCTGCGCGACTACGAGGACTGCCCGGAGGTGTTCGAGGCGGCCGTGATACTGCTCACCACGGACGGCGTGTCCGTTGAGGATATTTACGCCGATTGGGTTGACTCCGCGTTAAGCCTGCATACATTCAAGCGCAGAATCAAAGCCATGCAGCGATCTTTTACCTTCTACCCCGATGTGTACCGATGAATATAAGCAACGAAGTGGCCAACCGACGCGTAACAATCTGTCGCCTCGAAACGCTGTCCTGGAAGGGCGGCGATGAGGAGAACCCGCCTGCGTGCGCCATCGTTGACCTCAAAACTGCGCTCACCCAGACGTACATGGGCAAGCGGTACATCTTGGGCTACGCGGCCCAGGACGGTAATTCCATGCCGCGTTTGGCTTCGTCCGCGTTGGCCCGCTTGGCCCTGGACAACGACCCCGACCCGACCCAACGCAGGTTCTCGCCGGTCACGTTGAACGTGGCATTGGTGGACGTGGACGCCCCCAACCACCAACCGCCGCCCGAAGGCTGGACCGAGCGTCAGATCGCCGCCGTCCCCGCCCACCTGCCCTGCGGGTGGTACAGGACGCCGAACGGCTTGCGCTTGGTTCTGATTCCGAAAGAACCCGTGCCCATCCTGTTCGCGGACTCCTATCTGCGCGCGCTGAACGACGAACTGCGCCGCGCAGGCGTCGATGTGGACCCGACGTCCGCCCAGTGCCTGCGCCTCCAAGGCGCCCCCCGCCAACTCAACCGCGAACTCCCCGCTGACTATTCTCGCCTGCGCGTGTTGGACTGGCACCCGGGGAACTTGGAGATGCGCGACGCGGTGGGCGTGGGCGACATCGTACAGTACCCCAACGGACGCATCCCGCTGTCCGTCACCAAGTACACCAAGACTGAGTTTGCCCCGATCAAGCGCCAACTGGGCGCCGTGGAGGCAGAACAACTGCGCACGGGCAAACTGAAGGCGGCGCCCGGCCAACGGCACCACCTGCTTGTGCGCTGCGCCTTGGCCATCGCGGACGGCTTGTCCACAAACGACCCAGGGGTCGTTTACAGCCTGCTCCATCCGTCCGGCGCCGACCTGTTCGCAGGTGAGGCCCGGGACTGGGACGCCGAACTCGCGCGCATAGCCGAGTGGGCCTGTGCTCAAGTGGCCGGTGCGAAAGACGCCGCGCTAACCGAGAAGGACGACGCCGCGCTCGATGCCTCGGAGTCGATGGGTGTGGCGTCAACGGCGGTCCAACAACGCCTCATCGTGTCCACGGGTCTAACCATGTTCGTCTACAATGAGCGCACGGCGGGCTATGACATCGTTGTCCGTAAAGACAAAGAACTCCTCGCTGGCCTGCGCATGGGCTGCCCGCGCCTTGCGGGCGACCTGCCCTGGACAAAGCTGTCCGTGGCCGAACTGCTCCGTGACCACGGCGTCCTCGCAGAACAGGCCATCTACACGTACACGCCTATGTCCCCGCCCTACGACCCAGACACCCGCACGCTGTATATCAACGCCGTGCGAGTCAGCAATGACCTGCGCGCCACCTATCACGCGGACGTGGCCGAGTGGTTGGCTGCCTTGTCGGGGTCCAAGCACGAAGACTTGCTAAACTGGCTGGCCGCCGTGCCTAAACTCGACCGCCCCATCTGCGCGCTCTATCTCCAAGGCCCAGGCGGCATCGGTAAAGGGATGCTTGCCGCCGCCATCGCCCGCATCTGGTCGCGTGATAGTGCGTGCGTCAAGTTCGACAAGGTGGGCTCGAATTTCCAAGAACAGCTCAAAACGACGCCTATTATCTGGGCGGATGAGAAGGCGAGCGACGGCAAATCGGACAGCGCCGTCTTCCGAGCTTGGATTGGCAACGACTCGCAGTCAGTGGATCAGAAGAACCGAGACACAACCATCCTGCGCGGCTATCCACGCCTGTTAGTCACGGCCAACAACGACGATGCTTTCCGAATCCGAGAAGAACTGGCCCGCGAGGACATCGACGCGATCAAGGTGCGCATCGGATACATCCGTGTGGATGACGACGCCGCGAAGGCGAGCCGAGAAGTCATCCAACGCCACGCCAACGCAGCGGGCGTGGGCTCCAACCTGCGCGACTATACCGACCGATGGGTCCGTGACGGAGCGCTGGCCGAGCACATTTTGTGGCTGTGCGAAAATAGGGTGTACGAAGCGGGACGCCGCTTCGAGGTCGATGGCTGGCCCTCGGTCTGGGCTTCGAGCCTAGGTCTGCGCGTCGGACGCACGGCCGAGGTGGGCATGGCCGCTGCCTATGCGATCTCCGAGGGCATCGACTCGGACGCTGTACGCTGGTACGGCGGACATGTCTATGTGGCCACGCGGGAACTGTTATCCGAGTGGGAGCAGTTGTTACCCGGTCGATCTAACCCGCCGTCAGTCGCCGTGCTGTCCAAGACGCTACAAGCGCTGTCAAACGGCGAGCCTGGGATCAGGCTCAACCGCAAGAAGGGAGGCGGGCGCAGCCGTGACAAGGGCCAGGCGACGTACTATACTATCGACGCGGCGTTCATCGCAACCATCGCGGAGCAGTTCCACCTGGGCGACCCGGCCGCCATCTTAGAGCGCTGCGCGCGCACCGACGAGAAGACCGACGTGGTGCTTCCTGCGCATGACGACCACGAAGACAAGCACAAAGACCAGAAAGCTAACAGCGCGCACAACGCGCACGGAGGAGTCCTGCGATGAGAATATCGAGCACCCAACTATCAACGTTTGCGGACTGCCCGGTTAAGTGGTTTCGTCAATACGTGGCCGGAGAACAGGGGAACTTCGGTCGCGCGGCGTCCATTGGCTCCCTGTTCCACTCGATCATCGAGTTCCGCATCATGCACGGCTACGAGCCCACCCGCTCGATGTTATGTAAACTAAAAGGGAACTATGATGACCCGCGCGACCACCTGCGCCGGTATCCGACCGCATGGGAGCCTGCGTTGGAGATGGCGCGTCACATCGAAGACCCGATGTCCTACATCCCCGCAGACTACGAACTGGTCGGCGTGGAAGTCTGCCTCGACGACCTCGGCGTGGAGATCGAGCCCGGCGTGTTGTGCGGCGGCTACTTCGACCTCCTCGCACGTAACGCAGACGGCACCGAGTATTGGATCGGTGACTGGAAGACGCGCGGGAAGGCGAGCTGGAAGAAAAGGCCGAGCACGGACGAGGACTTCGCGGAGAACATTCAGTTCACATACTACGCGGCGGCCCTGACCCAAGCGTTCCCGTCCGTGGAGAAGGTCCACGTCACGCACATTAATGTGCTGCGCCCTGCGGACGGCGGCCCCGCCGTCAAAGAGGACGGCGCCACCTTCACACGATTATTTTTAGAAAGTGTGTGGACGGACTTGAAGCACGGGGTGGTGGCGTCTATGATTCAAATGGTCGAGGCGGGGGAACAACCCGACCCGCCCACCGACACCTCGCCGTGCTGGAAGTACGGACGCTGCCCGCACCTTCGAGCATGTACGGCGCGACGCCAAGACATCATGTTCGGCGTGGAAGACGAGGCAGACAGCGGCGGCGGGTTCTTTGAGTCTTTCAACACAGACAAGCCGAAGAACATCGGATTTTTTGGCTCTTTTAACGGAGAATAACATGTTTTGGGATAACCCCGCCACCGCGCTGTTCGACTTTGCCCGTCGTGCGAAGCAAAGCGCAAAGCGCTGGAAGCCTGTTCACCGAGCCCCCGTGGGGTCTTGGTGGTACGACCGAGAGAACGATCGCACCATCCAGGTCGTCTACCACCGAGGCGACGAGAACGTCGAGTTTGAGCGATACCCGGACATCAATGCGTTCGGGACTGTATACACAATGCACGCGGACCGCTTCGTTGCGAAGTTCCACGCCCTTGACGGAGAGGAAGGACAATGAGTCACCGAAAAACTATGTCAGCGCGCATAAACTGCTCCATCGTTTTCGAGGTCGAGCCCGGCCGGGACGGGGCGGAGGTCGCGCGTATCGTCAATGTTAGTCCCGTGGACCTGTCGGCGCATTCCATCTTTGAGGAACTGGACCGCGAAGGCCTAGGGGACCTTTTCACCATCCTGGACGAGTTCGACGCGGAGCACGCCGATGAATGACCTCAAAGACCCCGCGCTCACCCCCGCCCGCCGTCCGGGCTGGTTAATGGCAGACGAGTACATCCAAAAGCCTCGTCCCACACCCCACTGGTCCGACCGCCTTGTCAGCGACATGGGCCTCACGCCCAAGGTCACGGCCACCCTTGGGGAGGTTTACCGCACGTTCGGAGCCGTGGACGCGGCCACCAACGAACAACTATTAGAACTCAAAGGCATCGGCCCTGTGATGGTTGACAAGATTAGAACGGCGCTGGACGCCTGGAAGTGGGAGCCCGCTGAATGACTACACCGATGCAACGAATCACATCGTTGCCCAGGTTCGAGCGCGAAGGCGCGGCATCCGTTGAAAAGTGGATGGCGCGCTTTGCTCGTCCGGGCGGCGAGTGGACCTTCTACCCGCACCAGGCCGCCGCGTTTGATGCGCTGGCCGAGATGCAAGGGGGCTTTTACCCGTGGTCAGTCGGCGCGGGTAAGTCAATGGCGGCTTTCTTCATGGGTGCGGCGGCGGGTTTCCCCGACGACCGCGTGCTTATCCTGACCACGGCGTCAATTAAGAAAGAGATGACCAAGCTGCGCGCCCAGATCGGACAGCACTTCTACGTACCGAACGTGCGTGTCGAGTCCTACGAGCGTATCAGCGGTAAGAACGGCCGCGCCATCCTGCACGACTTCGCGCCTTCTTTCTTGGTGCTAGACGAGGCGCACTGCTTGGCCAACGGCACAGCCGCCCGGACCGCACGCGTCATGGCGTATCTGAAAGAGATATTCTCGGACGCGGAGCCCGGCCAAGCCACACGCGTTGTGGCCATGTCTGGGTCGTTCCTCAAAAAATCGGTCAAGGATTATGCGCACTTAGCGCAGTGGAGCCTAGGCGCGCACGGGTCGTTCTGCCCATTGGCCAACGAATACTCGACGCTGGAATCCTGGGCGCGTGTGCTCGACGACTTCTCACAAAGCGGCCCGCCTACGGGTATTGACTGGCTGACCGTGGGCTACCTGGCCCGCTGGTACGACCCCACGGTGGACAAGCGCCGGTACGGGAAAGACGTCGCCCGGCAAGCGTTCGAGGCGCGTATGCGGACATGTCCCGGCGTGGTCGTGTACTCGGAGTCGAGCTGTGACGCGCGCCTGCACATCGAGGTGGATCAAGCGCCCATCCCGTCTGTCACCGCCGCGCGCGCGGACATCGACGCGACCTGGGAACTGCCCAACGGCGTAGAGATAGCCGACCCGCTGCGCCTTAATGCCAAACTGCGCGAAGTCAGCCAGGGCGGGTACTACTACGCCACGCACGACGGCGAGATAGGCATGGACGAAGACGCGAGAGAGTGGGACTACAAACGCCGATGGGCCCTGACCGAGGTGGCCAAGTTAGCCAAGAAAAAACCGAACGGGTGGGACACACCCGGCCTGATTAAGGCGGCCTTGACACGCGGTGACTTGCGTTGCGCGGCCTGGGATGCTTGGCTGGCCGTCGCCGGGACCGTGGACGCCGACAAAGAGTACGCCCACATCACAGACGACGTGGCCATGCGCGCCGTGGAGCACGCCCGCGCTTTGCACACACGCACAGGCGCCCCCGTGCTGGTCTGGTACTGGCATCGGTTCATGGCGGACAGTTTGGAGCGTGCAGGCGCCCGTGTGTGGCGTGCGGGTCAACACCCGTCGCAGGGAGACAACCCCATTATAGGCTTGTCCATCGCATCGCACGGCACGGGGCTTAACCTTCAATGGGCAGGCGCGGCGGTCGTGTGCTGCCCCCCGGCCAACGGCGCGATCTGGGAGCAGTTTCTAGGCCGCGTGCACCGAGGCGGGCAGACGCGCAGCGACATCTATGTCGTGGTCATGGCACACACGCCCGAATTGAAAAACGCGTTTGACACGGCGCGCAAAGACGCGCAGTATTATCACACGGCCTTTGGGGCCGAAACCAAACTTACAGCGGCGGAGATAAAACCGTGATTAGAGACTTCTTATCCGAGGTGTGGACCATATGGACGAGCGCACACATCCAACACAGAAACGCGCGCCTGTGGATACTGCCTATCTGCGCCGTGCTCGTCTTGTTGTCTGGGACGGGTCTGCTTCTCGCACAACGCCCGGAGCAAGAATTCGCCGCGCACGCCCTCGCCGAACTGCTTGTCTTCTCGCAGTCGTTGGCGCTTGGAACCATCCTTGGCTGCTACGCCTTCGTCCACAAAGAGCGAGAAAAACAGCTTGACGAACAGGACGAAGACCACTAGACTTCCTTTCAGTGGTGGGCGGCGTGGTGTCGCCTAACACTTAAACGTGATGTACAGAATACGGAGTACACGATGGGCTTTCTAGACAGTGTGAATGATAACAGCACGAAACTCCCCACCAAGGCCGACTACCTCGACCTCCAGTCCGAGTTCGCCTTCACTGCGAAGGTCTTGGATGTCAAGGTCTACGAGTCACAGAACAAGAAGAACAACAAGGTCTGTGGCCGCGAGTTTTTCATCGTGGAGATGGAAGTGCTGTCCGGCGATGCGTCCGCCAACGACCGCGCAGCGGAGCCTGGGGACGTGCTCACCTTCTCCAAGATGCTCCCCGCGACGGCCAAGGCGAGCAACGCAGGGTACGTGATCTCGGAGGTCGCGGACATCCTGGCTGGGATCTCGGGTCGCCCCCGCTCCGAGTTCCGTGGCGGCGCGGAGCACACCGCCCAGGTGATCCAAGAGATCATCGCCAGCGGCGAGTGCATCGACAAGGCTTGCTTCGTGTCGGCCACGGACCCCAACGAGAAGGGGTATCGCTTGCCTGTCTTCGAGGTGGTCGAGGCTGCCCCCGCTAAGAGCACGAAGAAAGCGTCGTAAGACGTTGACACACCAAGGACGGTGATTAAGATAGACCCACGCGTGTATACGCGTGGGTCTACTTATTGGAGGACAAATGAACATAGTTGCATTTGATACTGAAACGGCTTGGATGGACACGGCGGGCAAGGCGACGCTGTGCGACGTCCCGCCGTTTGTTGTGATGACTTGGCATAAGGACGACGGCTCGGAGCCCGGCATCGACAACGACCCCATGCGCTGCGCCCAGCGCTTCCTTGACTGGCTGCGCGACGACCAACTGGTCATCGTGGCCCACAACCTCAACTTCGACATCCGCGTGATGGCGCGCCTAATCTGGGAGCAGATGGGCCTGGACATCACGCCCTTACTGATGGCGCGCTTCAACTACGACGGCCCCGTCCCCCTGTTTGGGGACACCATGCTGCGTGCGCAACTGCTCGACACGGCGGGCGGAGGGCTCAACCCACGCGGCTACCAACTCTCCACGCTCGTCCGCCAAGAGTTTGACTGCGATTTAGAAGGCAAGCAAGGCGCGCACGCATGGCGGTACAGGTACGAAGAACTGCGCGACGTTCCGATGGACAAGTGGCCACAGGCTGCCATCGACTACGCGTTGCTGGATGCGGTCTGGGCGCTGCGCCTGTGGCGCAAGATGGCGCCGGTGGCCAATGAATCGTTTCAATGCGCCATGCACTTTGCGCTCGGCATGACGCAGGCAGGCGGCTACTTGGTTGACCGCGCATGGACTGAGGACTTGGTTGACTGGTACGAGTTCGTTAAGTCCGAGGCCGCAGCCGTGCTCCAAAAATGGGGCGTGATGCGCGACGACGGGTCGAAAGACACAGCGGCCATGAAGGCGCTGTTCGAGGACGCCTGGGAGTCTATTGGTGAGGAACCCTGGACGACGGATGGCGGCGCGACCAGCTGCGCGGCGGCGGCGTTCGACTACCTCGTTCAGAAGGGCGCCACGGACAAGCGCCTGGATTTGGCTGAAGGCGTGGAAGGACCGTTCGCAGCCTACAAGCGGTTTAACCGCGCCGATAAATTCGTGTCCACGTACCTCCGCCCGTTGCTAGACGCGGCGGAGGCGGGGCGCCCGTTGTGTACCTCCTACAACGTGTTCGTGGCCACGGGCCGCGTCTCCGCGCGCGGACCAAACGTCACCAACTTCCCCGCCCGCGTGTCACCCCAAGAACGAGGTCTGCCATTCACGGGCAAGATGATTCGTGGGTGCTTCGTCCCCGCGCCCGGCAAGCGCCTGGTCACGGCGGACTACACGGCGATTGAGATGGGTGGACTGGCCCAGATATGCCAAGCCATCGGCGCACCATACGCCGACCTCACCGACGCAATCAACAAGGGCCACGACCTCCACCTGCGCGTGACGGCCGTGGCCCTTGGTATGGATTACGAGGCGTGTAAAGCCGTCTACGACGTCGCCAAGACTAAGAAGTTCAAAGAGTACACGGAGATCGAGGCGGCTGTGGTCGAGTGGCGTCAAATCTCCAAGATCGCCAACTATTCGTTCCCCACGGGGGCGAGCTGGCAGACGTTCATGGACATGGCGCGGCTCCAAGGGGTCGATGTTACGGCGGAACAAGCCCAACGCGTACGCGAAGTCTGGTTTGAGACGTGGCGCGAACTGCCATACTATACACAGTGGATCGCCAACTCGCAGTCCAGCGCGGGTTTCCTGATCGAGCAATTGGGCCCGGGGTGCATGACAAGCGGTTGGCGCCGTCGTATGACCAGCAAGTTCACGGAGGCCGCTAACTCTCCGTTCCAGGGGCTCGTCGCGGATTTGGCGAAGTTCGCAGGCTGGGAGCTTTGCCGCCTGTGCTTTGCGGACGAGGCGTCACCTTTATTCGGCGTCGCCCGGCCTTGGCTCTTTTGTCACGACGAATGGCTGTTAGAAGTGGACGAAGCGCACGTTAATCCTTGCGCCGCGGAGTTAAGCCGTGTTATGATCTGGGCTGCTAAGAAATGGATGCCCGACGTTCGTGTCGAAGCAGACGCGGACATACTCGACTACCGATGGGAGAAACTAGGATGATTTCTGTACGAGCCGAGAAGCCCTGGGGACAAGAAACCTACACCGCCGCGAACCTGCATAAAGCAATCGACAATATGGCCAAGGCGTACACGACGAAGTTCGTGGCGCAGGGCTGGTCGTTCCCGCTTAGTGTGCTCGCAAACGAGGTCTACCCAGTAGACGACGAGCCGCTACCCCCATTCACGCTGGTCCTGCTAGGCCCCGACAAGAAGGGCCAAGCGCAGTACAAGTTGGAGGGCCTGTAATGCGCGACTTACTGGTTACGGCCTTCGGGCCGGGCGTGATCTGCCCCGTATGCGGGGCTGGTCCGGGTGACGACTGGGGGAGCGCTTGGTTCTGTTACGGCGCGCAGTTCGGCCATTCATCCGGCAAACTGATGACCCGGTGCGAGCGATGCCGCGCCAACTTTTCCTTGGACCTAGACGACGCGACCTGCGAACTTATCCACCAACCCCAACGTGCAAAAGTGGGCGGTGTTATGAAGACCGTCCTGCAATGGAGAGTAGATAATGGCGACGAGAAGGACACCGAGGGCGCCCCGGGGACCAGTCAAGCAAAGGCTCAAAGTTGAGTCGCACCTCTTAATGACCGTGGACCCTGGCTGGGACAACCTGGGCGTGGCGATCTTCTGGCACGGCAAGCTGCGCACGTGTGACGCGCTCTATGCGCGGTGGGGGCACGACCTCTACCAGATGCGCAAAATGGGCGACGTGGCCGCACAGTGGTTCCGTGACCACCGGCCCGGACGGTGCTCCACACGCGACGCCACGCTGGCCATCGAAAGAATGCGTGGACGCCCGGAGAACAAAGACAACTTGGCCATCACGGACAAGCTGATCGACCTGGGCGTGGTCAGCGGAGTCATCCTGGGCCAAGGCGCAGCCGACCACCTTATCCACGTGGAGCCTGCCCATTGGACGCAGATGCGTCCCAAGCCAGTCAACCACGAACGGATAAAGAAAAGGCTTGACGCCGAAGAAACGGCGGTGCTACAATCGGCACTCAAACGATGTGACAACGCAGAACACATCGACATCTTAGACGCTGTGGGCATTGGCCTGCACTTACTTCACAGACTGTAACGGAGACACCATGTACAAGATCATCGACGCACAAGGCAACCAACTAGGCACCGACTACTCGTCCGTCCGAGGAGCGCGCACCGCCAAGACCCGCCTCTCAAACCAAGGCAAGACGACCTATCAGACCGCCCGCATCTTTGACGAGAAGGGCAGGGACGTGGACGCCAAGAACCCCATCAACGCCCCCGAAGCCGAGTAACCAAGCACAAAGCCCCGTCCACACGGGGCTTTCTTTTGTGCGGAGGCCTGTATGACAGACGAACCCAGGCCGCCCGCCCAGGTCATCGCGGAACACTGCGCGGTGATCTTGGCGTTCGGCACAGACGCGGAGAAGATGCGCGTCCGCAAGTACATGGACAAGGTGAAGCGCCTGCGCAGGCGCGCCGCCATCGAAGAAAAGCGAAGAACGCCTTGACCGCCTCGGACACGGTGCATATATTAAACCTCGTCACCAACACGACGAGGTTTAATTATGTCTGGTTTCAGCGAATACCGTGTAGAGCATATTAGTTCGGTCGTGGGCCGAAACTACATAGTAGACAACCACTACACAGGCACTTGTTTGTGGCGGCCAATGTGCTGGGGTTTGTACCTAGGTGCCGAACTCGTCGGCGTGGTGGCTTTCGGATCGCCCACGTCGGAGGATGTGAGGCGCAGCGTTTTTGGGCCTGACCACAAAGATACGGTGCGTGAACTGCATCGTATGCACCTCAAAGACCCACATCCGCGTAACCTCACCACGTGGTTCCTAGCTCGCGCCCTGCGAGCCCTGCTCGCATACAGGCCGAACCTGCGCGGGATTATATCGTTTGCAGACGCAGCGGAAGGTCACGACGGGACTGTGTACCGTGCGGCAAACTTTCTTTATTGCGGCATGACGGGTAAGGACTGGGCCTTCCGCGACCCGGAAGGCCGTCTTAAACATTACAAGTATGGGGGGGTTCGCCGCACCAAGGACGACCCCGAAGCCTTGGAGAAAGGCTGGACGGTTGAGGAGCGTGGAGCTAAGCACCGTTATATCCTAGTAATAGGTCCAAATAAAAGAGAACGCGCCAAATACCTGAACCTACTAAAACTAGAACCAAGGCCCTTTGCACAGGATAACTGAATAAGTTGTTGACCGGCCACGGCACCGTGCATATATTAAACCTCGTCACCAACACGACGAGGTTTAATTATGTCGGGTTTCAGCGAATACAGCGTGTCAATGATAAAGTCCAGTATCGGACGAGACTACATCGTGGACAATCACTACACGGGCGGGTGCCATCGCTCTCCCATGTGTTGGGGTCTGCACCTTGGCGACGAACTAGTCGGGGTCATTGGCTTCGCGACTCCGTGCTCGGAGGCTGTGCGCGCCTCGGTCTTTGGGCCGGACCACAAGTCCGCAGTCACAGAACTGCACCGTATGCACCTCAAAGACCCACACCCCCGCAACCTCACCACATGGTTCCTAGCTCGCGCCCTACGTGGCTTGGTTGAATACAAGCCACTCATTCGCGGAGTGCTGTCTTATGCCGACGCCACGGAAGGCCACGACGGGACCGTGTATCGAGCCGCCAACGCACTGTATTGCGGCACCACGAAGAAAGCCCGCTTCTGGCGAGACGCAGACGGCGTGCTTAGACACCCGCGCCAATGTGGCGTAAATATCTCCCAGGAAGAAGCCGTCGAGCGCGGCTGGGCGGCGGAGATGCGCGGCGCCAAGCACAGATACCTCTTTCTGGTAGGCCCTTGCCGCCGAGAACTTAAATTGTGGCGCGGGCGCCTTATCCTAGACACAGCGGAATTTGGAGTTCAACCATGAGAACAGACAAAGAAATTCACGAAGCCGTGCGCATGTACCGAGCGAAGTTCGACCCCCGACTATATCCGCGCACCGTTGCGGAGTTCGTACTCAACGCGTCGGCCATCCTGCGGCCCGCTGCCAGGGTGCAGTTTAAGAGTGGAGTCAATCCGCCGTCCACGACCGACTGGCTTGCCTTGTACGCGATGTGCATCGGTGTCGAGGGCTTCGTATGGCCAACCCGCGCGACGATGCGTGGCCGCCATTACCTGCAAACAGGGATGGAATCCCGGCGCATCGACAACCTAGCCGTTCGATACGCCACGGGAGCCGGTTGGGACGTCGCAGACATTGCTTGGCTGTGCCACATGCACTTCTTGGACATGAACGACGCCAAGTGGTACACGCAGGTCTACCCCGCCATCAGGCTTAACCCATACTTCGACTTTCGCGCGGCAACCGCGCCTGGAACCACGCAGATGTGGTTGTCCAGTTTCCGCCGGGGCCGAGATCGCTTTACACACGGTTGGTTGGAGAAAGGTGCGGACCCCGTGGCCCGTCTGCGCGACTTCGTTGTAGGCCACCATTTGTTTGGCCTGCGCGACCATTTTGTCTTGACCTTCGACGGCCAGCGTTTATCTTTCACCAAGCCAGGAACACGCAACCAACGGAGGAGACACCATGACCGCTGTTAACGCATCGCGCCTGTACGCCGACCGCTTCGTCTACCACGCACTCAAATACAAGGTCACGGCCCAAGACGTGCGCATCGCGCACGACGCCTTCCTTGACTTGGAGGCTTCGACCGTGGACAACCAGGCGCTGTCTTTGGAACTCATCCGAGCCCTGCGCCGTGCGGTCGGCGGCGAAGACACCGCCACCCGGCGTAAAGCCCAACCCGACCTCGAAGACATGCAAGTGGAGCTTGACCTATGAACTTTGAGGTAACGTTCGACCGTGGAGGCGCGACCGTGTTCTTAAACGGCGAACAGCGGGCGCGGTATCGTATGCCCAGCCGCACGCCTGAACAGGTCGTCGCCGTCTTCCTACACTACCACCGGGGCTACTTTGTTGATGATCGGCTAGTCGTCCTCGTCAACGGGGTTAGGCGGTCGTTCACACGCCCCGGCCCACGCAACCAGTTACGGGCTTATCGAAGCCTTGGAGGATTTGAACCATGAATGACACGATGGTAGGCAATCTTATAATCGTAGCCGTCTTTGTCCCTATTATCTTGTTGGCGCGGTATTGCGACAACCAGGCGGCGGAGAACCACTTTATCATCGAACAATGTACGGCTTCCGTGCAGCACACAAAGTACAAGCAAGGAAAAGACCTCGACAACGAAGAAACACCTTGGCGCCACGCAATCCGCGTGTATAGTTATGAACACTACATCGGCGCAGGCTTTCACACCGCCCACGCCAACTTAACCGAAGACCAAGCCCGCGCGATGTGCGCGGAGGAGAAGAAACGATGAGCAATCCGCCGACCATTCAGACTTTACCTTCAATCTCCATCGTCGGACACCTCACACACGAAGACGGGCTCGAAGCCTACGCAGCCGCAATCGCTTTCTTACAGGCGGGCCACAAACGCGGCCACATGGACAACGGGCGTGGGTGTCATGTCTTTGTCCGCACGAATAAGCGCTCGATCACCGTGGAACGGCTTTACCCAGACGTGGGAACGTCCCACGGGCCGTGCGCGGCATCCGAGACAAGCGCGGTCGCGACGGCTTCGGAACTTTCAACTTGACGGCGACGACCTCGGGTATAGATTGCAGGGGTGGGGCTTTGGAGTCCTTCGTCGTGGACGCTGAGTCTTGGCACGAGCCCGTCCACTGGAACTTCACCATCTTCACCCCCGCGCCTTAAACAAAGAAAAGCCGCCGCCCGGTTAACCGTACGGCGGCGCAAAGAGGAGATCAACCATGTTCAAAGCAACCGCACACGACCTTGACACCGACGTCTGCTATGAAGGCGTGGGTTTTAACCCGCCCGCAGCGGCCAGGTGCGTTATATACGACTCCGACAACCGAATATCCCCAGGAACGGAGATAGATGTGTTCGATGAGGATGGCGTTCGGGTTGCCACGTTCCTCGTCACCCTAGACGTCGAAGAACTTTATTAAACAAAGAAAAGCCGCCGCACGGTTAACCGTGCGGCGGCACAAAGAGGAGATCAGCTGTGAGAGGACAAAACATCACGACCGTCGAGCAAGTCAAGTACATCGCGTGCGAGGAAGACTACGACGACGACGGACCGTTCCTTTGCGAACTGGGCTACGGGACCGACGCCAACGAGGCGGCTATGGACGCGATGGACCGGGATGACGAACTGCTTGTTGCGTGCGTATACAAGGCCACACACAAAGGCAAGACGTCGGACGTCGTTGTAAAAGAGCCCCGCGACGTCGAACTTTATATAATCGCACTGAAAGAGTGGCACGTCTTCTCGGTGAAGTACGCCTACTCGTTTAAGCGCACATACTCCGTCGAACTTATAGGCGCCCGCGTGGGGGACGATGCTGTCTGATAAGTGGTTAGCTGTGTACCGAGGCCGCGTCCAGGCAGCCGGGCGATCTAAGCAAGTGGCGCTCAGTCACCTATAACAGCCGGTACAGTGGGCCTACCTAACAAGCACGACGACTAGTACCACCGCCAACGCGGACCCAGCGCCCGCCCCGAACCACACCCAGCGGTTCGGGGCTTCTTTTATGGTGGCGGCCATGCGCTCATTATCTCGGATCAAGGCCTCGATGCGCTTGGCGTCTTTGTCACCGCGAGCGCGGCACTCTTTGACCTGCCCCTCGGACACGTCCAACCAGCGCGACGCGTCTTCCACGGCGCGCAGGTTCTTCTGGCAGGCCTCCACGTATCTCTTAGATACCACGATCTCGGATTCGGGCCTCAAGGCGCTGTCTTGCGCGCTCGCTTTGATCGGCATAATCAATGACAGTGCCACTAATATCCACGCCAGAAGGACGGTCAACCGCATGGTCTGCTCCTCGTTCCTCCAAGCTCGGAGGAAGTACATAGTTATCTTTGACGTCAAGCGTCGGCGCCTCCCCCCTCGGTACATCCCGCCTAGGGGCTCTGAGAGCCCGCAGGACGAACGCTGTCAGCCCTACGCTTGCCAGGGTAGCCACGGCCACCCGCCAACGCGTAGGAGCGAAATACAGGCCGATTCCGAGCGCGGTGGCCAGGAAGACCACTGCGCCGATGTAAAGTACGTCCATCACTTCCCCCGGCAAAGGGCCTCCACGGCATCGAGGCGCTTCTCCAAGCCGTCAAGGCGCACGGCGTTTACCGCCGTGACGCCGCTGGACACGGCGATCCTCTCCACGGTCTTCTCCACGGCGGCGAGCCGAGAGTCGATGACACCGATGGTCGCGTAGGCCGTGATGGCCCCTGCGAGCAGACCGACGAGCAGGGGCGCGACGATAGACTGCGCCCAGTTCGTCAAGGTTTCAGTTGTCATCGCTCCCCCCTTCGATCTCCACGCCGTGCGCCTTGATCCGTTTGAACTTGAACCCTGTGATGAGGGCGGCGGCCACGATGAGCACGACCAGCAGCGTGCCCTCCCCGATCAGGCCCGCGTACAGGCCCGACCCCGCGCCCAGGACAAGGAGCCACGCTAATAGTTCGTGGCCCTGGTCGAACGCTTCACTTATCCTAGGCATCGTCGTCTCCGTCGTCCTCGTCGCCCAGAACCATGTCCGGGCGAGCAACCTTCCACACTTTATCCTTACCCCAACGCGGGCAGGCAGGGCGGTCATATCGCCACACCCGCACGCGCCCGTGGCGACCGGCGTTGCCCTCGACCACACAGACATGCGCATCGTCCACGTAGCACACGACGCCTACGTGGCCGGCGTACTTGGACAAAGAGTCCGTGCGCTCCCAGGTGATGATGTCGCCGTGCTCGATCTCGGACAGGTCTACGCGCGCGCCTGCCCGCTCGAACTTGTCGCCCATGCGACGGGCGCCCCACGTTTGGAACTCCCTGGCCTCCTCACCGTACACGTCTAGCAGGCAGCGGGACGTGAAGGCTGCGCACCACTGTGCAGGGCCTTTGAACACGTGGTCGGCGGGCTTGTCGAAGAAGTGCGCGACGAACGGCCCCCGGTTATTGCCGCCGATCTCCCGGGCGCCTTGGCGCAGATACATATAGGCCGCCTGTACGAGGTCGTCGTCGTGGGGCTCCGAGACGTAGAAGGCCCCGCCCCGGGTCAACTTCCCGGCCTTTCCGTCGATGGTCAGGCGTCGATCACCGTTGTATCCACACGCCTGCATGGCTTCCACGTCTCCGCCCATCGCCTCGAACGCCTCGTCAAACTTTACTCTGCGCATCTCTATACTCCTTGGTGGCGCGCAACTCGCGCCTGGTCATCGGTTTATCATCTCGCCGCCATCGGCGCAGGTGCCAGCCCCACGTCCGCGTCCAGGCCGCATAAGTCAAGGCCATAGGCAGCCACAACCAAGGCCGGTTTGAGGCTCGCGCCGCCGTGAACAACCACGACCTAAACGCGCGCTCCACGGCCAGGAAGTCCGCCTTTGTTCCGCCGACCAGGTACGCGAAGTCATGGAATCGGCACGCCCCGCCGAACGGGCCGTCAGGGATGACGGAGCCGAGGCAGCCGGGGCCGCAAGACCCCGGCCAAGCAGCGGCCAGTTCTGGCCCCATCGACACGAACATGTCTAAATGATAACAGCGCATCACGTGTCTCCGTACTTTGTGAGCATCGCAGCCGCGACGGACAAGCCCACTTTGAACTTAGACGACATCTCCATCTCCGCGCCGTCGGGCAGGACGGCCAGGATAGCCGCGTCAAGCCGTGTCTTCAACGCCGACGCGACCGCGGGGTCCAACACGCTCATAGGGTCGTGGACGAACGGGTCTGCGAGGATAGCCGAGGCCAGCGCCTCGTCGCTCGGCTGGTCGCCGCTGAAAGAGCCGTCGATGGGGACAACACCACACGCGGTGAGGAACTGTTCGGGGGTCTGGCTTGTCTCCCACAACCCCGTCTGCGGGTTCGGTCCGTTGGAAGGGCCTAGGCAGACGATTAAGCCGGACAGGTCGTCAGCTCGCACGTTGCCCGCTGCATCCGTCGTCACCGTGGCCGACGGGTACATGGCCTGTAAGACCACGGGCACGAGGTCCAAGAGGTCAGGGTCCGCTTCCGGCGAGCCGTACCAGTGCGTCACCGGTCCGTCTTCGGTTGCACCGGCTGCTTTGAGAAGTCGAATTACCCCCGCGTATGCAGACAGGTCGGCGGCACGATGCGCGAAGTCGCGCTGGCCTAGGCGGGCCAGCGCAAGGATTTTTGGGTTTGCCATATCAGAGTCCGTAGTCAAGGGTTACTTGGTGTTCAATCACGCGGGCGGCCGCTTTGTTGCCGTCCACGACTGCGACGATTCCGATTGCCCCGCCAACGGGGAACAACCCGCCCGCGCGGGATCCGATGTGCAGTTTCTCTAAGTACGTGCCCGTGGGCGTGCCTGCGTTCGACGTTGACGAGGTGGCAAATACGCCGTCTACACGCCAATACACGCCTGCGGACGCTGGGTTCGTCTCCCAGTTGAACGTGTGCGCAGCGCCGTCTGCCCAAGGCCCACGATTCCTATAATAGGAAGACGACCTGCGCAGTTGACCGGCGAACTCCGCGCTGGCTGGCGGGATGGATAGTAGCGCGGTGCCGTTTGCTCCGCTGGTCGCGTTGGGTCCGTGCTCCACTAGAACTCGGATAGCAGCGGTCGGTGCCGCTGTCCCCACAAACGCGTGGTCAGCGGATAGTTCAAAGGCGGACGTGGACGCCACTTCGTCGTCCACGGCATCAGGTAGGAAGTTGGCCTCACCGTTAAGCCCCGCCGCCTGCCAGATAAACCGCTGTGCTGCGAGGGGGGATACCAAATGGTTGCCCGTTGCCCAATCCGTCACGCCTGCGATTGTCGCGTTGTTCAGAACGCCTGTGTTCTGGGCTCGGCTTTGCCAGGCGGCAGGCGCAAGCGCAGGATTCGACTCCCAGCGTGGGTTGACGAAAGTTTTAAGCCAAGACTCGGCTCGGTCGTAGGTCCAACCATCGACCCAGGCGGGTTCGCTAGACACCTCGGTGAAGTATTCCGAGATTGTGTCTCGCTGGTTAGCGGTAAGACCCCCATTCACGACGCCTGCAAAGAGGACGTCGCAGCCGAACACGCCGCCGTTACCGCTAAAAGTGCTCAGCGCGAACAGACGGGTCAGGTCCACGGTGCCTGTGCCGCGCGTGACAGTGACCTCGGGTTGGGGCACACCGTTGTCCCAACGCCTAATAACGATGGGGTCGGCCGTTCGGTCGATCTCGTAGACGTGCAGCCTCGTCCTGCGCTCCCCCGCGGCAATAAACCAACGATCTGGCACCGAGCCGGTGCCTGCGCCGGAGTCATCGCGCATCGCCCACTGGTCCAAGGCACTCCGCGTGACTGTCGTTGAATTGTAGAAGCTACCACGATAGAGCGAAAACAGCGCTCCGCCTGAAGAACTAAGTTCGTTATCTTCCACCGCCACCGCAAAGGTGGTCACGCCCGTCGCGTTGAGCGGAACAGGGGTGGGCAGTGCCGAGCCTTTACCGCCCGTGGCCGCAGGCGCTCGAAGCGCGGGGTATCCGTGGCCGCCGTCCGCTTGCCAGGTGAACGGCTTTGCAACGTCCACGGTCAAGTGGCGCGCGTTCGTAGACCAGTCTGTTTGCGTGACCATCGTGGCGCCGTCTGCGATGCCTGTATTTTGAGCCTGGGCCGCAAGTGCACTGGGTGGGCTAGACTCCCACGCGGCGTTTACAAAGACCTCCCATCCGATGTCGTCGATGATCGGAGGAACAACGGGCGCAGGCGGCGGCCCGCCCGCACCTAGGACATGCCGCCTTGACCCCCAGGTATTGAACCAACTGTAAATCTGGCGCATAGGAGGCTCCTGTCAGTTAAGCACGGTCACGGATAGAGTCACGTTCGTTCCGGCCGTGCCTTCGACGTAGGCGGGGAACACGGCCGCAGAGTAAGGTCCGATCTCGGAGCGTGTGGTTGCGGGTGCGATGTCACAAGGATCACCGCCCGCAGCGGCCGTGTAGAACTCCAACGCCTCGGTCTGGTCGCCAAACACAACCAGCACGAACGCCTGGTTCGGGTTGCCGGACGCGGGGAGCAGGGAGGTCAGGTTAAGCCGGGTGGGGGGTGCGGGGACGGTCTGTGTGCCAAGGGGGCGGGGGGATGCAAAGGTGGTCATGGTTTTCTCCTAGACAGGTGAAGCGGGTAACTCCCGCAAAATGTCGATGACGATGTTCTCCGGGCCAGACGTGCCCGGTAAGCGGTGATCTCCCGGGCAGCACACGGCTAGCCTAGACGCGGAGCCCACATAGATGCGGTGCCGCATCGCTTGGGGCGTGGACCAGAACGTTGTGAGCAGTGCCCATTGAACGAGCGCCACGGCGTCGCCCCTGGGTTCGAGCGCCCACACTTGGATCAACGCGGCCTTGGTGTCGTTCTCAACGCGGGTAGACAAGTTGACATAACGAGCTGTGCCTAGGTCCGCACCCGCACTCGCGAGCGTAGGCGCCGTTGTCGGGGCGTCTGTACCTGTGCCGTACGTGACGAGCAGTTCAGACACCTTCGACGCGGTGGCCACGACGGCCTGATTGACTTCTGACTGTGATACTGCCATTTAAACCACCGTGATTGCGAGGCCCCAACCGGGGTTAATGTCGATGAGGGCGCCTGTCGTCGGGTTAACGGCGGTCACGGACAGGACAGTCCCGCCCCCGCCTACCTCCCCCACTATGAGAGAAGGAACCGGTCCGGCCGGCGCGTACGGTCCCGTGCTTCCTTGGTATAGGATTAAAGTCGCCTGGATGCTCGCCGTCAGCGAGGCCCCCGGGTCGGCAGGTGTGCCGCCTGTAAAGATGGCTTCGTCCAAGGTCATCGTATACTGGCCAACTCCGATGCGGCCAACCGACGCCACATTGTATCGACGGTCCGCCATCTCCACCGTCGTACCCGTGCCCGTAGACACCAAGGTTCCCGCCGCTTTGATGACGTTGCCTAGGCCGTACGTAGAGATAAGGCGGCCTGTGATGTCTGTTCCGGGCTCAAACGCGCTCGCAGTCACAACCGTCGGGTCGCCGGTCACCGGGTCTGCCACGGACAGGGCGGAGGTCGTGCCGTCGTTGGAATAGAGCAGAAGCAGGTTGTTTAACTGCATCTGGCTGCCGCCAACGACCACCGAGTTGTTGAATATTCCTAGGTCCACGGTGAACTCGGACAAACCGCCTGCGAGCGCTGTTAATGTCATGTTCGACGAGTTGAGCGTGCCTCCGACCCCCGTGGCGATCTCAACTAGGTTCATGCGGTGTGTGGCGCCCTCCACAACCAAGTTACCTGCGACATCGATGGAGCCTTGGTCTAGGACCAGCGCACCCGTCTGGAACTCCGTGTAGGCGCCCGGCGTCACCGTGTACTGGGAGATTCGGTGCTTGGTGCCGTCGTCCTGGAAGACGAACAGACCACCGCCCGTCTCCCAGGTCAGCGAGTATTCGGAGATGCCGGTGCCGCCTGCGGGCGGTCCGTTCGTCGTGCCTCGGTCGGGGAAGACCAAGTTCTTCAACCACAAGGACCACAGACCCAGCGTGAACTGAATCCAGTTCATATAGTCGAAGAACGGGGGTTCGCCGTACAGCCACCCGCTGTTCTTCTTGGCGAGGGGCGGTTCTGTGACGATGCCCGTGGACGCCCAGTCCACGCCATTTGTGGGCTTTGCCATATTGTCTCCTGGTTCAAATGGAGCCTGCGAAGGCGCCTTCGTTAAATCCGAGGCCGACGCCTCCGAAGAAAGTGAATGGTACGGGCGGGGCTTGACCCGCTTCTAACCGAACGCCCGCCGTCTTCGCTAAGCGAAGTAAGCGTTTGAAACGAGGGGCCAGTTGCGGAGATATGCCGCCGTTCGTCGTCACGGTGATGATGATCGTGGCGGGCTGGTACTCGTCGATCGTGTAAGAAACGTTGTCAGGGAACGCGGCGACCACGACCTCCGCCAACGATGTACCGTCGCCTTGGCTAACCACGGCGGCAATCTTGCCCCGCACCACACGCGTCCACTCCTCCTCGGTCAAAGAGCCTCGGAGTTCATCGACGATCGCAGCCCAACGCTCCAAGCCCCACCCGACCAAAGAGTCAAGGCGCATGGCCTGTACAATGTCCAGCGTGGACTCGTTGGCCTCCTGTACGAGTTGCGCGAACCCGCCTCGTATGGCGCGCGCGTTGGGTTTGTTCTGAAAGACGGACAAGGTGTCCAGCAAGTCGTTGACGGGTAAGTCCTCGAACAGATATTCTGTCATACAACCACCACGGCCCCGAACGCGAGTGCGGCGCGTTCATCCGGCTCGATGCCGATGTCCACGCCGCCTCCGTCCACGGTTACAGTCACGGAGGCCACACCTTCAACTACACCGACACGCGACTGCACGGCGGAGAAGATCACGTCGTTGCCAGGAAGCAGACCCGCGAAGTAAGCGGAGACAGACGCTCGGATAGCGTCCTCCACGGTTGTCGGGTCGTAACCAGGCAACACGGCCGCCGCTATGGCCACGGACACTGATATGTCGGAGGCGGGGATGTATCGCACAACCTTGGTGCCGGATTCCAGCGTCAGGGTAATGGGCGTGCCCGTCGTGCCGATACCTGCGCCTTTGCTCGCGTAGATCGCCTCTCCGATCGCTTGTACGGTTTCCGAGGTTAGCGTGGGCGGGTAGACGATGACGGCGACCGAGTGGGCGCCAATGACCAGCCCCTCTACGCTCTGCGCGATGTCATCGTCGTTCTCCAAGACACGAGTATATTGCAACTCCGAGGACGATTCGAGCACGCGTTGTCCGATCGCGCCCACAGTCCTAGAACCAAAACCCTGCAAACGAAGGCGACGCCTCGCGGCTAGTTGCGCGTCCGTCTCCTCATCCAGGCCCGGCGTGGTCGCGCTCGACGTGGTGATCGTCAACCCGCTGACAGGGGAGACGAAGGAACTGATGGCGCCCGCTGTCAAGACGATTGGACCTGTCTGCGTCGCGCGCACGTTGAACGTTTCGGGTGACGCGGTGGTGGTCAGGTCTGCGGTCGTGGTGAACGTGTATCGAACACCCGTGGCGTCGGGGGCCGTGGATAGCAGCGTGCCAGCCGGAATGAACGACCCGATGGCGCCCGTCACCGTGACAGAAGCCGTGGTGAACGTGCCGCCTCGCCGGAAACTGCCTAGCAGTTCGATGTGGTTGTCCGCCATCGCGCCGATAGCCGAGTTCGGGTCAAGCGCGGTGGCGAGTTGCAAGACGGTCGTTCGTTCGTAGGTGGACAGGACCAGCGCCTCTCCGAGCACCAGGTCGGCCAACTCTTTGTCCGCGCCGTCCCAGTCAAGGGGTGCGCCGCCGTTAAGATCGGCCTCTAACTGCCTGCGTCGGATCTCGTTCCATTCTGCGGCGGTGTACGGGATGTACCCGCCGATCGGGTCAAAAGGCATAGCGGGCTCCTAGGGTGCGAGGGGCAGGGGGGCCAATGACAGCACGCCAGCTTGACCCACGGTGATTTGTGTGGGCACGACGCCGATGTCCTGGTAGTAGATGTCCCCGCGCGCGGAGACGACGCCCGTATTGGTGTCGAAGGTCACTTGGAACTGCCGGATGCGGACCACGCCCGGCACGCCTTCGATGGCGCGGCGCATGTTCGTCTCTATGCTCGCCAGCGGCGGCGTGCCTGCCTCCATCCACTCCAAGTAAGGCAGACCGACCGCAAGGTCGAACGGCCAAGTCCCCAGTTGTACGGACAGGCGCACGCGTATACGCTGCGCGGCTAACTCGTAGCCGCGCACGCGGGACAGCGGCATTTGGATGTCTAAGTTGTCGTCGAGTTTGTAATCCCAGTCAGCAGCCATGAATGTTACTCCTCGACCAAGATGTTCGTGGCCTCGATGCCTGCGGTTGTGGCCGGAAGCAGGCCGGGCGGTGCAAGTGTACTGAACGGTGGCGCCGGGGGCACGGGAACACCCGGTACAGGTGCGGTCGGCGGAATAGGCAGGTAGGCCAGCGCGCCCGCCGCGATCAGCGCAGCCAGCGCGTTGTATCCTGCTTCCACGCGCGCGTACAGGTCGACCAGTTCAGACGCCGTTTCTTCGGCCAAGGCCAGCGTGCGGGCCGCCGCCGCGCCTCCGAACTTGTGGACGGGTCCGCTTAGAACCGCCACATCGGCGTCATACTCGACGCTGCTTGCCGCGCCGAACCGGCGTAACTGTGGCAAAAATACCGCATCTTGGAGCGCGAAGCGTCTGGGGTCGGCGGGCTGCGCCTCCCCGTTGGTGATCAGCCACTCGTCGATGCTGGCCTCCATACACAGCAAGAAGCCCGTCGTGCCTGCTTTAATGGGCACCGTGTGGGTGTACTCCCCCGCGCCTGTGAAGGCGACGGGCACCTCGGTCAGCACAGGACCGAGCACATATTCGGTGGGCTCCGCCTCCACGTCGTCTAGCCCCGTGTCAGCCGTGAACGGCATGGCCACGTCGGGCTGGACGGATACAAGCAGGCCGCGCTCGGAGTCAAACTCCACGGCGGTCACGGTGCAGGGTAGGGCCGTGTGCAGGCCCTCTTTGAGCACGCGGCTGCGAATCGAGTCTGCGAAGTCCTCGTATGTCTCAATGGCCATGCTCACCTCTTAAATGACGTACGGTACGCCTTCGACCTCGACCGAGAAGCCGCCTTGGTACGAAGAACCGGCGAGCCGCACCGACTTTGCCTTGTAGAGCCCGGAGCCTAGGTCCGGCGCGGAATCTACATAGAAGACCGAGCCCGGTTTGATGTCCGGGTCGAATCGGCCCCGGATGGTAATGGCGCCGCCTTTGCGGGGCGACGGACCTTCGTACAGCGTGCGCTCTTTGTACGAGAAGACTAACCCGCGCGTGCGCTGGAAAGCCTTACCTCGTCCGAGCATGACGATCTTCTCGTTCTGAATCATCCAGTCGGCGCCCGCTGCGTCTGCGATGCGGTCCATCGACTCTCGGAACGTCCCATAAGCAGCGTAGCCGCGCGGGAACGTCTCGTCCAGGCCGGGGGCGTCGATGACGCCTAGGTCGAGGCCCGCTTGGCGGGCTGCTTCCTCCAAAACTGAGCGTATGGTGGTCTTGCCGGTGAAGGACACGGCTGTGCGTGCGAGCTGGTATTTTCGCAGGCCGTCCGAGAAGTTCACCTCGAAGATGCGGTCGGGGGTCTGGCGCTCGTAGGTCACGCCATCCTTGACTGAATCTCCGATGGCAACCAAGGGTGGTGGGTAGACATAGCCCGCCGCCACGGAGCATCGGACACGTTTCTTCGACAACAACGCCTCGCGCGCGAAGTCCAGCGGGGCGTTGTAAATGACGATGCGCGCCTTGTCGGGGCTTCCTTTGAGGCCACGCACTACGTCAAAGTCAATGCGGAAACCATTGGGTTTCGGCACGCCCTTGACCACCGTAAACGAGGAGAAGGACGCGTCGCCCACGGTCACAGTCACATACCTCATCCGGTGCCTCCAAATGCTTCCTCGAAGGTGGTGCCTGCTTCGATGTAGAACAGGCGAACCGTGTCGCCCAGGTCCAACCGCTCATAGACCACGGATGGGTCGCCGTTGACGAAGAAAAGCCCGGCTGGCCCCCTCGCTGACAGGATAGGGGCGGAACCAGGCGTAATTCGACGTGTAAGCAGGATAGCAGACCCATCCGACGAATACAAGGATAAAAACCAAGCGGGCACTTCCTCGATCCACTGTAAGCGCAGGCGGTACTCCACGCCGTCCAGCTCGACGTTGTAAACGGCGTCGGCGTCCTCACCGTTGACCGCGATGTCTAAAATCATTTCAAACTCCGTGCGGCGGATACGGTTGGCCCGGCTGCGTTCGATCGGTACTGGGCGGCCACGTCGTTGTTGAACTCCGCAGACTGCCGCAAGTACCGCTGAACAGCGGTTTCGTCGGCAAGGGCCTTACTATCTGTGCCGATAATACCGCCCATCCCTGCTTCGCGTGCGCGCCTGTCAGCCAGGTTTAAAGCCCTCTTTGGGGCTGTGATAGGCTCGAACGCCTTTTGCGTCTTGCCTGCCTCGCCTTTGTCCTTCTTGTCTTCTAACTTGGGTTTCTTCTTGCGGGCGGGCGGGACGACGATGTACGTGAACTCCGCGCGCTCGATGACGCGGAAGTCCACGTTGAAGTCCACGTGGCCGATGTTCGAGCGGGGGTACGGCACAGACACGAACACCAAGTTTCTACGCTCGCCGTAAAGCGGGGAGTAGTACGTAAACACCTGGGTTCGGTTGCGGTCGAAGAAAGCGAACGCGTCCGCGAAGCGGTCGATGACCAACCCTGGGTTCTCATTCAACGTGGTACGCGGGTCGATGACTCGCAGGGTCACGGAGAACGTGTCTTGGAGGGGCTGGATGTGCTCGTTAACTGGGGTCTGCAACGCGATGGGCACCGACGTCACGTCGTTGGACATCGTGTACACAGACCCCGGCATCTCCGCGTCGAACTCGAAGCGGTCGCCGTTCTCAGCGACCAAGATTGCTACGCTCATTTTGCGCCTCCCTGGTTTGCGGCCTTGGCTTGGCGCAGGGCGCCAGCCGCCCCCTGACCGGCTTTCTTGCCGATCTCCACGGCGTTCTGCTTGTCCGTCGTGCCCATGACCTGCACGGTGATATTTGGCATACCAAAATCACCCGACATGCCGGGCATACGCTGGGACGGAGGCAGTGTTGTGTTTGCAGACATTAAGCCGATGGGGTCTAACAGGGGGTCCATGCGCGTCGCCGCGTTTGCCGATATTTGTGTCCCTTGCTGCTGGGCGGCCCTTTTAGAGGCGAGGCGGTTGGCGTCGTCTCCGCGCTTTGCCGAGTTGTAGACGCCTCGAAGGCCGTTGGCGATGGGTAGGCGGGATGCCGCACCCAGCGCCGCACCGACTACGGGCGCGTTGCCTATCCCCTCCACAGTATCCACGCCCACCGAGAGCGCCTTCTTACTGGCCCCCTTTCCGAACAGTTTGTCTACGACCTTCTCCACGGCCCCGCCCAGCCCGTGCACAACCTTGTCGATAATCTCGTCGATCTTGCGGTCGATCTGGACGAACACATCCAAGATGCCCGCCACGCCGGCAGCAGCCAACACAAACACAGTAAGCAGGAGTGCAAAGGCTTTGATGATCGTGCCTAGGGCCTTGACTATCGAGATCAACACAGTTTCCACGCCCGTTGCGCCGTCTACGCCCTCCTCGTTGAG
>Ga0114918_10000695_pt1 | contig 29401 bp, 49 predicted proteins | sample LantaG_FD_87015 | JGI IMG/M metagenome (GOLD analysis project Ga0114918, IMG submission 87015) | Deep subsurface microbial communities from Baltic Sea to uncover new lineages of life (NeLLi) - Landsort_02402 metaG | ecosystem: Environmental > Aquatic > Marine > Oceanic > Sediment | place...
AAACATCAAAAATGAAGGAAAAAGAATTATAGGGATGAGTTTGCCCGAATTAACGCTTCTGGAGTGTAAGTCATTAGACCCACAGAGAATGAAGAAAAAACGTAAAATCACAACAAATAATATAATTGTATAGCATTTGATATGATTTTATATAACTATGATTAGAATTATGGAATTAGCAGCATATAAAGGGGTTGATTTGGAAGAACACATAAAAGCTAAAAAAAGATTTAATTCTACAAGACAATATAAACACGGTAAAAAATACTAAATGAAAACAGCTATAAAAATATTTAATATAAAGCAAGGTTTTTTAGTTCAAGATATATTATTTGAGAAAGGATATAAATGGAGACGCACTGTAAAAACAGCGAATCCTTATTTAAATTTAGAAAATTGTTATATTGTTTTGGGAATTTTTAATGACAATTCTTTAACTTTTGCAAAATATGATGTTAATATAGATAATTATTTTAAAATAGACGGAACGGTATTTATTCGTAAACATAAATTAACTAAATTAACTAAATTAAATGAAAAGTAAATGGGACATAATTAAAGATTTTATTAATTCTCATGATGCATTTACTAAAAAAGAACTGAGAGAAAAATATAATATAATACTCTGTTCTACTACAGAACAATATATCTTATTATTTATGAATGCGGGATTTTTAATAAGAATTGGTAGAGGTAGTTATAAAAGAGATATGTTTATTCCTGATAATATTACATCATCAAATATCATTGAATTATCTTATGATAAAATAAAAAGAGATAAATATAAAAGACGAACCAAATTAGAAAAAATAAAAAAAGACACTGAATAAGTGTCTTTTTTTATTTTTTCTTATAAATTTGTTTTAATTTTTCTTTTCTTCTTTGGTTTTTAACTTTTTTTCCAATATTTTTAAAATATAATCTATAAGATTCAACTCTCTCTGATGCTCCTGTCATTTATCATCTTAATCTTTTTTTGTCTTTGTTCTTTTTTATATTTAATTTCTAATTTTTTTAATTCTCTTTTAAATATATCTTCACTATAGATTCTCCCATTACTATTTTGTTTATTAAATGTTTGTAAAACACCTGTTATTATATGAGTATCTTCTTTCATAATAATTATATACAAATTTTTATTTTTTGTTTTGAAAAATATGAAACAAAAAAAACCACAGTTCATATAAATTGTGGTTTTTTTTTGATTCTATAATTAATTATTTTTCCAATAATTTATTTATATAATCTTCTGGTGATTCCCCTTGTTTTAAATCTTTAATATTTTTGAAGTTGTTTTCTTCGGTAATAATTGAATCTTTTTCATCTATGCTCCCTCTATATTTTTGACCATATTTACCTGTTACTTTTTTTGTTGCAGGATCAACATCACCCCAATCAGCTGGACGATCATCACCAATTGGTTCAACACAAAATTTTCTACCTGATTCTACATCTTCTACATAATATCTTCCACTTTTACTCATTGTTTTCTATTTCTTTTATTTTGTTTTTTCTTAATAATACATTAAGTTCATATAATATTTGCTTATCTTTTTGTAAAATGTTATATATCTCTAATGCTTTTTCTTTTGCTGTTGGTTCTTTGTATGATTTATATGTATCATACATAGCATCTGGGGGTTTATCTCTATCATCCATAATATTTATTCAAATTTTTTATTTAAAAACGCTTCAAATTTTTTAGTATGAAAATCAAAAAACTTTTGTGTTTCTTTTTCTCTTTCTTTATCTTTATCCCAATTAAAATCACCATTTTCAAGTACAACTTTATCTTTATTCTTACGATTTCTTGATGAAGTTGATCTTAAAAAATCATCAACTTCATTTCTATATACTTTATCAGTTGTGTTACTGGTTGTAGTATATCTACCACTTCTATTTGATTTTTTTTGGTTACGTCTAATATAATCATCTATAGCATCAAATTCTCTAGTTGGTCTTTTATCATATAATTTTAGGTAATCATCTAAATCAAACCTATCATTAGGATTATTCTTCATTTTTTTCATTAATCTATCGAAATCATTATCTGTCATATTTATTTAATTTATTTAATTTATTTAATTTATTAATTCGTTTTTTTCTCAATTTTATTCTTTCTTGTTCAGGTGTACGTCTATAATATCTATGACTAAAAGTTGGATGAATACCAGATGAACAACCATCAATAAGATGTACCACACTATTAGGTATGTAAGTTCTCATTTACTTTTTCTATAAAACTCTATTAATTTGAATATCGCAAATGATTCATCTGAACTATTAAATTTATGTTTTTCTTCTAAATAATTAGCAAGATCATCTAATGATATTTTATTTCAATCAACAAAACCAGATTTGTTAAAAATTTTATCTTGTTCTTCTTTTGATAACAATCTTTCTTTTCTTTCAGATGTTGTTAATTCTTTCCATTCATCGTCTGTCATATTAACATGAAGTTTTTCTTCTTCAGTTAATTCATCATAATAATCAACATTAGAAGGAAACCAATAATCTTTCGAATGTGGTATTTTTGTATCACTTTCAAAATCAATTTCATCTTGAAATTTTTTAATATATTCTTTAATATATTCTTTAATATTTTTTTCTGCTTGTTCTTTGGTTAATCCATCAACAGGTACTCTAAATATTCTTCTCTCCTTACCACTCATATCACTTATATTATATTTATATAAAAATATTTAGGTAAAAAATATGAATTAGTTTGAAAAATTACCATTGAAATAAGTCATAATGAACAGCTATACCAGCACTAAAACCGAATCCTGCACTATTAATATTGCTATTACTAACTACACCATATCCGAAATATGGACCAACCCCCCATTTCTTTAATCTGGTTGGTGGTGGTGGTGGTTGTTTATCAATGAAGTAACCACCTGTTAAGTCCAATAATTGAATTTTAGGTGATTTTGTTAAAGCGAATACTTGGTATCTATTTTTATAATCTTTAAACCCATAAGTTATTTTAATTCTTGTTATATTAGTATCTAATATTGTCATATCAGGTTTAAATGTCCACAATTTTTTAACCGTATCAGGTTCAACATAAAATTTACTCATACCAACTATCCTTTGCTCAAACCCTTGATCTTTATATATACTTTTAAATGATATACCATAGTGATTTGTTAGAGGGTCTAATAATTTAATTGAATCCCCAGAAGTTGTTAATCCCCCTAAATCACCTTTAACCTCAGAATTTAGTGCGGCTATTAAATCACCTTTAACTTTTTCAAGTTCAATTTTTAATTCATTGTTATATTTTTCAAGTTCTTCAAGATGTTGTACAACAATATTATCTTGAGTAAATTCCCAAGCTTCTAATTTTTTATTATAATCTTTTGTTATACTGTCTTTTACAGCATCAAAGTTTTTAGAATCTAACGTTTTTTGATATTCTCTATCAAGCCTTTCTTGTTTTAATGTTGCATTAGTTTGGAATAGCATTACACCTAATACTACGATACCTATTGTTAATAGTAACGGATAGTATTTTTTAATATTTTCAATCATGATTTTATAATTTTAGTTTAAAATACAAATATATAATAATTTTTTTAATATGCAACATTTATTGTGTAAAATTTTTAGGTTTTTTACCTTCTTGTACATATTCAACACCATTTAATAAACCATAATGAAATGTTCCACCTAAAAAATTACCATTAAATTTTCCACCATAAAAATGCCCATCATACCAATCACTATTTACATCAGTGTCCATTATTACATATACATTTTCACCACCAATAGGATTTATTAACATATAAGATGTATCTGTTCCAACTAATTGTTCATCAACATACCACCTAAATGTCTCTGTTCCAGTATATCCTGACAATACAGTAAATAATATCCCACCTGTTACACTTGTATTACTTATTATAACCATAATTATTTTATTTTTTATACATTACAAACAACATAACCTTCCATTCTACATAGACATTCTACATAACCTTCCATTTGGCAACCTGTTGAGTCTACTATAACAGTATTAGATTTTTCTGAAATTACTGGTTCATCTGCTGAAAATTGACCATCGTTCCAGTATCCATCATACCAAATACTACTATACATTTCACCCTCAGTATAAATACCATAATCCCAAACAATAAATGTTGAATAGCATGATGTAAAATCCCCATTTTTTATATGTATATTATCAAATATACTTTCATTAAAAATGCCATTATGAATAGTTAAATTAGATGTATAACCTGATATATTAAAATATATACCATTATATATATTACCACCTTCAAACAATGAATTTTTATATGTTCCACTATAAAATTCACCCCCTAAAATATTTAAATTATACCCTTCAATATTAAATACTTTACCATTATTAAATATTATATTTGTCCATTTACCACCTTTTATCTCTGTATCATTATTCACAACACAATCTTCTATTATCCCATTATAAAAATTTCCACCATTAATAATAGAATTATACATTTCCCCCCCGTTGAAATTCCCATCTTTCCATATACAATCGGTCATTAAACCATCGTTAAACACACCATCTAACCATTCACAATTCACAAATTCACCATAACGAACTAAGCCATCATGCCATGTGATTCCACTAAAAATCCCACCATTTACAATCCCATCATACCAAACAGCTGGGGATTTAAATACACCACCGTTAAATGTTCCACTTTTCCATCCATATGGACTATCAAATGTTCCTTTATTCCAAACTCCTCCAATCCAAATACTTTGAAAATCATATCCATTTTCATTATCCCATATCCCGTTTTGCCATATATTACTTGGACCTATTTCACAATTATAAAAATAACCACCATTTATAGTATATCCTGATATTGTACATCCTGAAAAATAGCCATTATTTATATAATTTGTATTTCCAGATAAACCTAATAAATCAGTATCAATAAATTTTCCATTTTCAACATCACAATTAATAAGTGTACAATCTATAACTCTATTATAATTGTGTTTATAATTAGTAAAAAAAGTTGATGTTTTTGATATTTCTGAGTAATTAGATTTAAAATCATCAGTTGTATTATATGTTTTTATATCAGAATATTTATCTTCAAATGTTATTCCATAAACATTACATGATTTTAATACTCCTTGGGTTACTTTCATTTAATTTAGTTATTTTTCACTTTATATATAAAAATTGGTATTACTCAATTATTAATTCTTAATATATATAAATATACTTTTATTAAAAAATATTTTTATATATATTTTATGGGGATAGACAATCAAAAAGAAATATTAAAATATGCATTAATAAACTCTTTTGTGGATGATTATAACGCATATAAAAAAACAATAGATTTTATCAACGAAGATTTAAAAAAAATGAATATAAATTTTGAATATGGTTATGACCAATTTTGTATTGATTTTTTAAATCAAACATTAAAAAATGCTGAAGGTATTAATGTTTTTGATTCAAATAACTCAAATTTTGATAAATTTTATTCAAACTTTTGGAAATTTAATTTGTATAATTTACAATGTATGCTTACTAAAAAATTAAACGAATTCGGTTACGAGTATGAAGATTTCTACAATAATTCACAAATTAAAAAACAAATTTCAGAAAAGTACAACAAAAATTAATTATGGATCTTATGGTTGCATTTTAATTAAATCAAAATCAGGAGAATTATCTGGTCATTTTTGGGGGGATATAAATGAAGTAACACCTTATTCATTAACAAAAAAAATAATAGAACTTTTTGATAATAAGAAAGTTAAAAATAATTGGTCTGAAGAAGAATATAAAAAACAACTTCTATATAATTTAGAACTAAATAGTGTTCATAAATATTATATTGATATTTATATTAAGCAAAAAAGGAAAGAAAAATTAGATAAAATTATGAATAAAAATAACAACTTTTTAACATAATATATCTATAAATAAAGATATTTAAGGACAAATTGTTCTTTAAATTAAAAGGCTTAAAGGCTTAAAAAAATAATTAAAAAAGGCAATGAAAGAAATTGATGAAGTTGATATTTTTGATAGTATTGACGTAGATAGTGAATCATTAGATTTTCTAGAGAAAAAAAGTAGTAGGTTGGATGGTATTTATCGTCCTAAAATAACTGACAAGAAAAAAGGTTATATCGCAACAATTAGATTTTTACCAAATTTAACAAAAGAAGGTAAAGTTGCACAAGCTGCAATTGAAAAACATCAACATTATGTTGATTTTAAAAATCACCCTGATTTAATGGGTTATTATGACTGTATGAAAAATTTCACAGATAAATGTGATTTTTGTACAATGTATTGGAAACTAAAAAATTCAAAAAACGCATCTGATGTTGAAAAAGCAGAATTAATTAGTCGTAATACAAAATATTACTCTTATATTCAAGTCATTGAAGATGAAGAAAACCGTGATTTAGAAGGTAAAATTTTAATTTATCCTTATGGTTATAAAATTAAAGAAAAAATTAAAGATCAAAAAGATGGTATTTCAGGAGAACCATGTAATATATTTGATTTGGCTAATGGTAAAAATTTTAAATTAGTAATCAAACAATTAGGAGAGTTTCCTAACTATGATTCTAGTACTTTTATGGATATTTCACCAATATCTATTAATGGTAAAAAAGCACCAGTTGAAGTTGATGAAAAAACTGGAAAAAATAAAATAACTAACCCTAAAGTTAAAACAAAAATAACAGAATTTTTAATGGATAGAACAGTTGAATTAGATGATCATTCCGCAAAAGAGTGGCAAACTGAAGATAAATTTAAAGTAACTCAAATTATTGAAATTTTAAATGGAAATGATGTTAACACATCTCAAAGACAAGCTAAAAATGCTGACACTAGTTTAGCTGAAGAAGAAATGGATGAATCAACTTTCGGTGAAAGTGATGACGCATCAGATTTTTTCGAAATTGATGAAAATTAATGATTAATATTCAGTTAATTACAAAAAAAGAGGGAGTTTTTAAACTCCCTCTTTTTAATTTAACTTACTTATTATTTTTTCAAAATTACTTATGAACACATCTTTATTAGCAAATGTTCTAAGTGCGTAATCTCTATTGACTTTTAAAATACCTTTATATTTATTATAATCACCCAAATCAAGATCTTCTATTTTTATAGTTATGAAATCATTTGGTGGACTAATTGGTTTTTCTCCAACTATAATACATTTACTTAATGCTGATTCAATATATTTTTGGGTCAAACAGAATCTACTCCCATCAATAACTTTAACTTTTGAGCTTGTTAAAATGTTTCTATACTCTTTACCCCAATATTCCCCAATTTTATATTTAAGGTTGTTATCTTCTGAATATTTTAATATTTCTTTACTTATTTTATTTCTATCAGCACCTATTCTATTATTGACATTTATCATACACACAAATGCAATATCATTTGTTTTTTCTTGTGGTATAAATCTATCTGGATTAATATACCATGGGAACAATTCTAGCTTACCTTTCCAAAAATTTTCTAATAATTTATTTGGTAAATATCTACTTAATAATATACAATTTTCACCATAATCCATTTTAGTATTAACTCTATAAATGAAGTTTTCATTATCAACTTGGTCTATTATTATTGGTTTAGTATTTAATTTAACAATTAATTCTAATTCAGATTTTTCTAGTCCTGCCCATGGGTGATATATCCCAAAATAAAAATAATCATAATTACCTTCAATTACTAATTTAACAACATTACTTTTATCTGAAAAAGTAACATCGTATGTATCGTTTAATACTTTATACATATCCATTTGAGCTAAATCTCTAGGATTATTATATTTATCAAAAATTAATATTCTCATAATCTATAATCTATTTTAAATCTTTTAAAAAAATCTAATGGATCATATACTATTTTATTTTTATATTCTTCTCGTTTGTTTAATATAAAATCTATATTTTCATTGTATGCGTTTTTTGCTTTTTCAATTGTAGGATGTTCACCTAAAAAATTTATGAGTCTATTATGATCATCAAGTAACATTGTTGCTATCATCATCTTATTATAAAATAAAACATATTGTGGGATATTATGTGTTCCCTGTGCTTTAAAAATATGTGCAGTTTCTATTCTTGTTGCAATTCTACAACTCCCTCCAAATAACCAAGATTTTAATGATATATATGGTTCTAATGACCCCCATGTTTTATGTCCTGCCCAACCATCCACATAATTGTACCAAGTTTTACTAACACCATATGCAGCACCAAGAATACAAGGTATTTCTACACTGTCAATATCTCTATTTTTAATTCTTGGTAACCACCTTGCTTCAATTATACTTCTAAATGTGTCAGATTTTTTTGGATCTGTTTTTTTATCATGGAATATTAATATTGTCGCACCGTTTACGACATTAACTAATCGTCTTTCCTCAAAACTCATATTTTCTGCACTTATAGCAACACAAGATGTACAAGTAAATGCTGAAGGATAATCATTAATTTCTTTTATAATTTGACTTGCCCATTTATTCTTAATAAATCTGATATCAGAACCCATTATAAACAAATTTTCAGATTTTGCAACTTTAACCCCTGTATCATATGCTGCGCCAACACCTAAATTTTCAGAATGTCTTAATATAGTAACATTATTTATTTGTTCTAATGGTTTATCTGAAAAATCATCAACTACAATTATTTCATAATCAGATATATCAATTGTATCTATTATAGAATTTATTGTGGTTAATATAAATTCTCTTCCTTCATTGTGATAAGGTATTATGATAGTTAGTTCCATATTTATTATTTTTTTATTAATCCGAAATTTACATTTTTTCTTAAATTGTAAATATTATCATCTTCCTGTGTCATTTTTAATGATTGAAATAATTTAACATTATATAAAAAATATCTACCATTTATTTTTAATACATCTGAAAGTTCTTCCTTATAATTTCGTTTATAATATATAGGATTATAAATATACCCGAAATCTTTATAATAATTTCTTCCTATAACTGGAAATTCATTTATGTCACTTTTCTCCCCATTATCTATCCATAAAACACCATCAAATTTAGGGAATTTTTCTTTATATTTATTTTTAATAATATTATCAAAATTCCTATTCATAATAACTGGTTTTGTTATAGGTAATACAATATCCCATATAAAATCAGTTAGTTTATGATTAATAAGTTCAGGTGTATTTATACTTTTTAAATATATTCCATATGGTATATCATTTATATTTTCATTATTACTAATTATCGATATAAATGTATTTTTTTTATCTGTTATACTATAATTTATAGCTGTTAATATTTGTTTTAAATCGTGTATATTTATATCTTCTAGATATATTTTTATTAATAATTTCATTTTTTATAATTTATTTTTTTAAAAGTACAAATCAATTCATGTCCATTATTACTTGGTGTTTCTTTGTTTCTTATACTTATTCTATTTTCAAGATAAGTTTTTGTTGTTTCTTTTTTATCTAATAATTCAAATCTTGTATTATATACATAAGGAAATATTTTAAATAAATTAGAAATAACGCTTTTTAAGTATATATTATTTAACAAATGAGGATGTAAAGATACATATAATATTGGCTTTTTTTCTTCAAAAAAATTTCTCATACTTTTTATTATAAAATATTCACCACCTTCTATGTCCATTTTAACAAAACCACAATCAGTTATATTATATTTTTCAACTAAACTATCCATAGTTATAGCATTAACAATTTTATTGTTCTTCTTGGTGTTTAATATTGTTATTTCAGAACCCCCCCATTTAGCGTGTCTTATTCCACCACCAGCATTTATTTTTTTATTTTCATTATAAATTGCAGATCTTTCTATATCTATTTTACATTTAAAATCATTACATGATATATTTTCTTCTAATATATCTGTAGCAACATCATCACAATCAATAGCAATAATTCTTTTAACCCTTGGTGCAATATATAACAATACTGGACCTATCCAAGAACCAATATCTAAGAACGTTGTGTTTTTTTCTAATAATTTATCAATAACCGCAAATGTTTGAGGTTCCCAAGTTTTATAATGATTTAAAAACCATTGGTTATTAATATTATCTACCACATTAAACATTGTATTATTTTTAGTTATTTTAATCATATTATTATTTAAATATTTTTAACGCAAAATACACCACCCATTTCTTTTTCAGGGTAATGTAAATATTTTGAATATTCACCAATAAACCCTAATTCACTTAACTCGTCAGGGGTCCAAGTTGATAAATGATTACCCATAGATAAATTTTGCTTTTTTCTTTCTGCTTGTGCTTTTATAATACTCCCTAAATTTGTTATTGGTTTTTGTATAGGAACATATATTATTATTTGTTTTTTAACAACATCTTCTAATGTTTTTAATAATTCTAATGCTGCATTTTTTTCTAAGTGTTCTAAAAAATCAAATAATGCAACAGAATCGTAACTTTTATTTCGTATAATTTGCTTTAAATTTAATATGTCATATTTTATAACAACTACATTATGTTTTTCTTTAGCAATATCAAGTCTATCATCTGCCCAATCTATTCCAAATATATATTCAGCGTTTAAGTACATTTCGTGTCTTAATTCACCACAACCAAGAACTAATAATTTATCTATTTTTGGTTCAATATATTTAGGTAATAATTTCCTAACATTTTTAAAATCTGTTCTTTTCATTATTTTATTTTTTTTAATTTAATATATGATAAGATAGTGTTCCCCCCATCGTTTAAATCATTTAAAAAAACCAATGCATCATCATCTTCTTTCCATTTATATAATAGGTGTTCTCCTATTTTCTCAACTTGAGTTTTTATATTGGGGTTAGATGTTCTTAATCCACTTTCCATTTTTTCTTTATATGTTCCATACATATATGTATAATGGTGCATGTGCATATTTGATACTTTAAATGTTCTTTCTTTCATTTTTCTAACTGGATCTGTCAGTACACTAGTTTTTGTTTTTTCAAAAATTCTATCATTAATTTTATAAACAGATGGCACATGATATGTATCTAAAAAATAATGTTCTTCATCATAATAATATGATAATATCGGTGAATATAATGTTTCTATATCATTATCATACATATAATCAATTTCTTTTTTTAATTCATCACTACTATATCGTTCATCAGTATCTAATGGTATTAGAAAATCACAATTATTACGTTTACAATAATCCAAACCAATATTTCTTTTTTCTAAAATATAACGATGTTTATATCCAATGTTATTAATACCCATCATATCCATTTTAGGTTCATGGTATATTATGTCTATATTAAGATTAGAATTTTTTAATCTTTCTAATATAATTTTGTTTATTTCTGATTCACTGGTTTTATTATCTATGCTATTATGTTGGTGTACTAAAATAAAATAATCAACAACATTTTTTATTGAGTTTATTGATTTTTCTATTTGATCTAAACCATAAAATGTATTATATACTGCACCCACTTTATATTTTGTCATATCTTTAAATTTTTTTGAATTTTTTGAATTTTTCCATAAATTATTTTTTAATATATTATCAATTATATTTATCATTTCATCATCATTATCAAAGTTATAAATTAGATCACCAAAATAATTAATTCTTGATCTTTCAGAAACTATTGTACAATTATTTATAATAAGCTCAAATATTCTAACTTGTTCTTGTATTTTAGAATCATAATAATGTAAATTTAATACTATTTTAGAATTAAAAATATATTCAAATAATTTATCATTATAAACACTACTTATCATTACATCACTAAAAACTTCATTAGAGTATTTTTTTAAATCATAATCTGGGCAAATTATTAATATATTTTTATATTTTTTATATATTTTTTTCAACTTATCTATTCTAATATCATTTAAAGATCCATAAAAAATAATATCATATTTTGGAAAAATTATATCTTTTTTTTTGATAAGATTACTCGAAAAACCTAATGGTACATGTATAATATTATTAACATTAATTTGCTTTTTTATAAATTTAATATTATCTAAATCATAATCCCATATTTCATCACATTTACTTAAAACATAATTTATGTGTTCTGTTCTACTTATGACAGTTTTATTTGTACTATTTGGATTATACCATTGACTTCTATTATTGTATAATTGTTCTAATTGGTATATTATTATTTTTTTGTTTGGATTTTTTAACTTTATATCATCAATATTAAAATTAAAATTATATCCAAGAACAATAATACTGTTGATATATTTTTCATTTTCACCAAATTTTTCTAATACAAAAACTTTAACTGCTTCAAATGGGTTATTATTTGGTGTTCTATTAATAATACTTTTTAATTTATTATTTTCTGTAATTGTATGATTATTTGTTACTCTATTAATTTTAATATCATTATCATTATAAATTTTATTCATTTGTTCTTTATAACGTTTCCTAATATTTGATTTGTACCCTGTTGATTTCTTTTGTGTTAAACTATTAGAATGAATTCTTCTATAAAATAACGCTTTTTTTAATTGTGATATTTTTGCTTTTTTTACAACTCTTCTTATTAATTCAGTATCTGCTGAACATAACCAAGGCATATACCCTCCAGCTATATTATCCATTAAACTTTTTTTGAAATAAATAATACCTTCAGTCATTAAAAAATTATTATTAGTAACACCATTTTGCATTTCTAAAGAACCTAACATAACAATATCATCACCTTTTTTATTTTTTAATACTTCATGTACTAAATTAGGTAACATTATATCATCAGAATCAAATCTTATAACATTTTCATTAGTAACTAAATCAATTAAAGTATTAGTTGTAACATAAGTACCCTTATTACTTTCCATCATATAAACACTTAAATTTCTATATTTGTGTTTTATGGTATTTAGTTTATCTAATGTTTTTTTACACCCATCAACACCAACTAAAACTTCAAAGTTATCATTATTAATAAAATATGATTGTTTTTCTATTGAATCAAGACATTCTTCTATATATAATTCTGATTCATAAGCAGTTATTATTATACTTATAGGTTCTGTCACAACCTTATTATTTTTAAATAATACTATTTCATTTATATTATCTATTGACTTTATATATTTTGTTAGATTTTCACTGCTTATATAATAAATAATATTTTTTAAATTAAATATTAAATTTCTTTTTATTGGGTTGGATTTGGTTATTGGCAATTTTATTGTATCAATAGTATTAATATTTTTAAATACATAAGGTTTATTTTCTTTAAATATTAAACCTTGTATTCCTATACAGTCAGCAGTAGAATATACCATTTTATCATATAAAACTTTTATATAATTATCTGATAATTCAGTATCTTCCTCAATAATATTAACATACCTCCCTGTAAAAACAACCTTAGGTTCAAATATAACTATTTCTATTTGATCTTGTAATTTTAATTCAAGTATTTGGTTTTTTAATTTTTTTTCGATGTAATTAATAAACCAACCATTATCATTTTTTTTGATTAATAATATACTCCAAACCATCTATATTTTTATTTATATTTTTATATGATTATATATTGTTATATTTATGTCCAAAAAACAAAAAAGACCACATTTATGGTCTTTTTTGTTTTTCATATTTAAAAGTAATATAATTTTATATTGCATTTGTTGCAGATCTAGCTAAATCTTGAACAGAACTTGTCCCCTTTGAGTAAACTAAATGTATTTTTCCTGTTCTTTGACTCTTTTGAAAGTGTACCTTACCTTTCCAGTTATTTTCTTCAGCTTGTTTTATTAAACTTTCTCTTTTAACATTTACAGATTTTTCATTTAAATCACCATTTTCTAACATTTGAGTTATTTTTTCTTCAATGTCAGATAATATTTGTTGTTTAGAGTTATCTTTACTGTCGCTGTCATCATGACCAGTAAGAAATTTTCTTATTTGTCCCTCATTTACGGATATATCATTATCAACATTAAATTGTTCAAAGCTCTTAATGTTTTTCATATTTTATTTTATTTTTTATTAATATGTATAAATACTTGTAGTTCCAGATATTGTAGTTCCAGATAGATAAGTATAATCAATATATACATCATTAGTAATAGCATCACCAGTAACAGGCACAGTTTCATCTGCGATTGTTCTAATAGCTGTTACTTCAAAATCTGGGTAATCAAAAAAGCTAGTATTATCTGTGTGACCTGAATATCCAACACTCCATTCACCTGCTGTTCCTTCTGGTACAACACTATGTAAAGCATCTTGTATTAGTTTAGTTCTTTTCATAATTATTACATTATTTTTTTTATTATATATTAAAATAAAAAACTGATTTTTTATTTTTCTTTTTTTATATATATAAATATTATATTATGAAATACTTAAAATCATTTAAAATATTTGAAAAAACAACACTAATAAATATTGGTGTTCCATATGATGTAATGCAAACAATCCAAAGAAATTATACGATAAGTGATAATGCTAAATGGACAGAATTAAAATATAAAAAAGAAATTAAATTATTATTATCTAAAAAAGAAAACAATTTAATTATATCAATATCTAATAATAAAATATTAGTTGTGTATTATTTTGATAATAAATACTTTATGGAAAATTACGATCTAATTGAAAATGATGACTTTGGTAATATTAGATGGGAAAGAATTTATAGAGTTGAAACAACTATAACAGAAATATTAAATAATATAAATAAAGATTTCAAATCATATAAATTAACTTCAGGTGAATGGTCTACAGATTTTGCAACTGAAAGGAAACTAAAAAGAGAAACTAAAAAATTTGATAAAACAACAGAGCAATTTAAAAAAGATTTTGCTAAAAATTTTACTAAAATTGTAAAAAGATTATATGGTAGACGTTCAAACATGGTAAGTGATACAATAATTGATTATTTAAAAAATGTAAGTGATGATTCATCTGAAAGTAAAATTAGAGAAATATTATTTATGAATGTCGATAAAGCCAAAGAAGTTGAATATTTTAGAAAAAGAGGCGCAGAAAAAGATCCATATAAATTGTATTCAGATAGAGTTAAAGCCGATTCTTTAACTATTTTTGATGATTATATATTATTATTTGAAGATTATTATTCAAATAAATATAAAGAATTTTTAAATATCCCTGAAATGATTGACAGATGGAGTAGAGATAAGGTTATGACAGCATTTATGGTATATTTATACAATGGAATATTAATGGAACTATAAAAAATATAATTTATAATATGAAAATATATAGATTTCACGAATCACATAAGACAAAAGAAGAAAAAAAGAAAGAAGAAATTCAACTTTTAAAGGATTTATTAGAAGAAAACCCAGTTAATGATACACATGATTTTTATGTGTTCGCAGCTACTGATAAATTTGAAGAAGCAGAAAATGGTATGTACAAAAAAACATTAGATATCGAAAATATGTGTAGGGTAACTGGTGATGAAGAAGGGTATTCTAGTATGAAAGGTATAAATCTGAGAGCAATGTTCCAAGATAATACCAAGGCGTATCATATTTGGTTACCAAAAGATGTTAGATCTATGGTAGAAGGTAATGGTACACAAAACCTACCATCATGGTTAAATGATTTAATTGCGAAAAACAAACAACACGGTATTGATGAACATGGTACACAAGTTACAAAAGATGTTAAAAATCGTAGAAAAGATATGGGAAAATATAATTTATAATAATGAAGATTAAAAAATATAATGAAGAATATAACAGTAGATTTAAGATTATATATAAATATAAACAATACCTTATAGATAAGTTTGATGCTGTATATGTTACGTTTTATACTGATTATAATGTTAAAAAAATAAAAATATATTTTAAAAAAATTAGTAAAGTAGAATTAAAAAACATTACCGATTTTTTTGATGATGTTAATTATGAGATATCACAAACAGATAATGCAATAAGAATTGATATATTTGATATAACTGAAAGTTTTATGGAAAAAGTTGATCTTGATATGGAAACAAAAAAATATAACTTATAATAATGAAACATATACAATTATTTGAAGATTTTAATGAAGAAATGAATAAGATTATCAATAATTTACCAGATGATGCAGATTATAGGCATTTATCACAAGAATTTAATATTGGTGATTATGTTGTTGGTAATATACATATTTCTAAAGATTTAAGTGGAAAGAATTTAGAACAAGTCCTATTTATTAATAAGCGAGTTGGAAAAATAATTGAATTATTTGGAACAAAAGCGTATAAAGTTAATTTTTTAGAACAAATACCAGCAGACGAATTTTATAGTGTATTTGGAAAAGGAAACAAAACACCTATTACTATTATAGGCGAAAAAACATCAAGTAATACAATTTTAAATAAGAGACAAGTAAGAAAACCAACAAAAGATGAAATGAAAAAATATCTTATACAAAAAGACGCAAACAAATATAATTTATAATAATGAAACATATACAATTATTTGATAACTACTTAACAAAAAATATAACTTATGAAAATAGAAAAATTTAACGAAAACAATTCTAATCAATCATTAAAAAAAACAATTAATGATTATAATAAAATTATAAAAGATTATAATGATATTATTAAAGAAAAATACATCCAATTATCAGAAGATGAATATTATCAAGCTGAATATGGTGATGATCCTGTTAGTTTAGATAACATGGATGATATAGTATTAACTAATTTATATGTTGAGCAAGGTGGATATCTGTTTTTGTTACAAGAATATGATAATAATGCTCAAGTAACAGCATCATACAATATTTCAGTGTCAGATGAAGAAATGGATAGCTTTACAGCTAAAGTAGATTCAAAAAAATATAACATATAATTTTTTTATTATAAAAAATATGCGTATATTTGTATAAAATATTTAATTATGAATATAGAATATACCGACACATTGGAATAAAATATCAAAAAGTATTATAAATAAAACAATTAGTAATTTATAATGTATTACGACACCATACATATGAATATTATCTCAATAGATAATGAAACTAATTATCAATATGTATTAGTAATAACAAATAATAGTGTTGATGGTTATCAAATGATCAAATATAAAGATCTATTAAAAAAATTCAAAAAAATAAATTTTAACACAAATCATATTATATTAGAAAATTTTGATATAAATTCTTATGTATATTGTTCATATAATTATGGTACTAAATTAGATACATTTTTTAGAGCATACGATAAAGTGTTAAAAAATGAAAAATTTAATATCTTATTTGAATATGGAAATATTATTAATGACAAATTTATAATAAACAATACTTCTGGTCCAGCAAGGAAATATTTTATTGCATCTAGTGAAAATAAAGAAAAAATTATAACAGATAAATCATTTAAAAAAGTAGTTGAAATATATCAAATTATAGATAAAAATGGTATCCCAGTTTCAGAAGATAAACAAACAGAAAAAACTGGATTTGAAACAGATTTTTTTAATAGACCAGAAGTTAGTGTTATATTAAGAAAATCTAAACTAGAAAAATTAAAAAATAAAAATAATGGCAATTTTTTATTTTCTTAAAAAATATTAATTAATTTATTATAATGTTTATTAAATATCTCTTCAACTTTATCTTGATACGACTTAGGAAATATAATAGAATCATGTACAGTAAATAATATTATATCAGGATATGTTTCATATATTTCTTTTACTACTATATTAAATAAAAAATCACTTTCCATTTTTTGTAATTCGTGAGACAATTCTTTATAATTTTGTTTGATCTCTTTAAATTCTAATATATATTCATAAACTGAAGGATATAATTGTTTAAATACCTTGTTTGCTTTTATAGTTTTATTATTACCAAATAATACTCTATAAACTAATTCCTTAGCATCATTTCTTTTTAATTTCTGATTATGGTTAATTATATCTTCATATATTAATCCAGATTTAACTAAATCAAAATATTTTTTAGTGTCCCCATTGATATGTACCATTTGTTTTTTTAAAATAACTGCAAAAAATAATGGTTGGGAATTCTTAATGTCAATTTCAGCTACCATTTCATTATTAATTGTTAAAAATTCATTTCTTATTTCCTTTTTTAATATTGTGAAATTTGTGTGAAACCTACCATAATCATCAAAATTGAAATAAATATTCTTATTACTTATACCTTCAATTGATATTGTGTTTTTGTGATATTTATTATCATCAATTTTATCTTCTTTTTTCATTTTTTCAAGTAATTCAAATGCTCCAATAGAGTCAATATCAATTTTTTTAATTGAATCTATTAATTTCTTTTTAACATATGGATTAATTAAACCTTTGTCCATTTCTGTAATAGATGCTTCGTTTCTATTGATTTGTTTTTTAATTAAAAATTTATCGTAGTTTTTCCATCTTATTACATCATAAACACATGTAGATATTATTTTATAAGAATTTGTTTTTTTACCAACATAGTATTTTGATACTAGGCTCATAAAACCATTATCACATAAATATTCTATATAATAATTGTAAAATTCTCCATATTTTTTTTTAAGTATTATTGATGATAAATTGAATTTAATATCAACATTATTACTAAAGTAATATTTTAATAATAGTTCATGTATTATGTTAATTAAATAGGATGATTTTAGATTTTTTCCTTTAAATTCAAATTTTTTTTGAGAAGTTAAATATTTAAAGTCGCTTGATATAAATTGTAATATATAATTATCGTTTTCTTTTTCTACCACAGATAAACTTTTTTCTTAATATATTACTTTATGTTAAATTTGTTTTTACTTTATTTAAATATTATATTTATTTGTATCGGTTCTTAATTTATATTCATCTAATGTCAAGAGTGATATTAATTCTTCAAATTTATTTTCACTTAAATTAAACTCAACATCATTGTCATAACTATATGATAAGGGTGTAATTAATGATATAAAATATTCACTAAATTTTGCAGCACACCCCCAAACTTCCATACCAATATATTCATTTTGAAAAAATACTTCAATACTATTATTTTCAAGAAATTCAACTCTAATATAAATAAATCTTTGTAATGATTTATTATCATTTCTCCACCCATACTCTAAATAAAAAACTTTATCTTCCTTGTGCCATGTAGGAATACTAACAGATTCTATAACAGTTGGTATATCTACATTAGATGTAAATTCTTTTAATATTGTTAATAAATTAGAACTAAAAGTATTAACCAATTCAGTGTTATTACTTTCAAAATATTTCATATATTTCATATTTATTATATATAAATTTTTTTGTTTTGATTTTTATTGTATATTTGTATTTAAATTAAAACAGTTTAAGATTATGGCAAGATATGTAATAAAATATACACCTACTGATAAAGTTGTTTTTGATGGTGAAGGTGGTCGGTTTTTGATTGATGAAAATCATGAAGAAGGTGTTATTTCTTGGGGTAATAAGAAAGATGTGGATAACATTTTTGAAGATTTAAAAGAAGAAGCTAAAGAAAATGGTTATATTTACACAGAAATGGGAAATTATCCAATTATGGATTTTGAAATCTCAATTATAAAATAATGAATAAAAACGATTTATCAAAATAAAAAATTACTATAATGAAAAGATTTATTAAAATTAATCATGTGGACAAAGAAAACATTAAAATGATAAACCAAACCGAAACTGGTTTTGATTTAGCTATTCTTTCGGATGATGTGTTAAAAAAACTATTAGAAACCATTAATTTTTATGAAGAAAAAGGTGATGATATTTATATTGTTTGGCAAATGAAACATAAATTTAAAAATTTTGTAGTATATAAAAATTGTAAATTTTCTTCTCCTACTGATAACTTCTTCAATAGAAAAGGTAGTAATCCTTTTTATAGAAAACCAATATTATTTGGTAAAAGAATTTCTATTAAATGTGAAGGTAATAGTATTTATGGTAATTCTTATTCATCTTTTGTATCTTTTGGGTCTAAACAAAAATTTAAAGATGGTAAATTACTAGAAAGAATGTTAAAGATTGGCAACTTAGATCTATTTTCAGATAAAAATAATAAAGAAGTATTTTTTAATTAAAAAATATAAATATTATGTCATATAAACCACAAATATTATATTGGATTAAAAAAATGTTTAATCATGCTAATGATAAACAATGGTATGAAACTTATTGGTTTATCGATTTTCATGGTGTTATTTCTAAACCTGATTATAATGAAAAATCAAAAAAAGTAAATTATTATCCATATGTAAAAGAAACTTTACAATATTTAACGGAAAAAAGACCAGATGTAGTTTTAATACTTTTTACATCTTCTTATCCTGAAGAAATAAAAACGTATATGGATGTTTTTAATAAAGATAATATTTATTTTAAATATGTTAATGAAAACCCTGAAATATCTAAATTGACTGGTAGTTTTGGTTGTTATGATAAAAAACCATATTATAACGTTTTAATAGATGATAAATGTGGCTTTGATCCAATTACAGATTGGAAACCTATATATAAGTATTTTAAAAAATCAAAATATACTCCAGATAAATCTTGGAGTACGAAAACAGTTGAAACTTATCATGATGTAAAAGGTGGATAACATTATTAAAAAATAATTTAAAAGAATGATAATAAAAATAAAACGGGATAAAAACCCACCACAAGAACACCTTAGAAAACAAAAATTAAGTGCAATAAATAATTCTGACGAAATACAAGAATTAATAAAATATGATTGGAACGTAGTAGCTGAATACGCTGATGAAAGACTTCAAGATTTTCACCTATTTTGTGTTTCAATTGTAAAAGATTTAGTAAAACACAAATTTAAAACTAATGAAAGTGGTCATATAGATTATAAAATTGCTAAATTGGATGAAGAACAACATAAACAGCTTTTATCTATGTTAAGCATATTATATAAGGATATTGATAAAGTAAAAAAAGAAAATGAAAAAAATAACATTCGACAATAAACCTAATATAGAACATATTATTAATGGTAAATCTATTTGGGTATCTCGTTCACCTGCTGTAGTAGGGGTGGTTATTGCTAAATATAAAGATGATGATTATGTTCTAATTGGTCAAAGAGGTGATGGTGCTGCTGATAATATTGGATTATGGAATGTTCCATGTGGTTATTTAGACTGGGACGAAACAGGCACAAATGGGATAATTAGAGAAATATATGAAGAAACAGGTCTTTATATTTTAGATATACAAAATATAATTCAATCTAATTTAGAACAACCTTTTTATGTTAACACTGATATAAATAAAAATAAACAAAATGTATCATTGAGTTATGGATTATATTTTAGATGTCAAGAATTGCCTAAACTATCAATTGATTATTGTGAACCAGGCGAAGTCAGTGATGTTAAATGGATAAAAGTGTCTGATATGAATAATTATAAATATGCATTTAAACATAAAGAAAGAATTGAAAGTTATTTTGATATAATAAATAAAAATAAATTTATGAAAAAAATTAAAAATTTTCTTAAAAAAAGATGGATTATTATTTTAGTAATGGGTATATTATTATTTCTTTTCTCTTTCTTACATGGAATTAAATCAGGATTAATAATGACTACTGGTATGGGTTTAGTTATTGGTTTTTATATAAATTATGAATAATAGAATTAAAAAGGGTTTAATAATTGGTGGAATTAGTTGTGTAATATGTGTAATATTATCAGTCTGTGTTAGTTTAGTATACTCACCTTTTGATGTATCTTTTGGTATATCTGTAGGCTTAGGTCTATTTGTTGGTAATTTTATTATATATGGGATTATTTTACCTGAATAAAAATTAAAAATATGCAAGTTAATATCAAAAGGTTAAAAAACGACATTAAAGTAGAGCGAAAAATAAAGCTAAGCAAGTTGAATAATGAAGAAACAACTTTTTCAACTTCTTTTAGTTATTCTACAAGCTATGGGGTTGGGGAAAGTGCTAAGGATCTTCATCTATTTTGTTTATCTCTCACAAACGATATATTAAATAATGTTAAAATTGAAGGTAACAAAGATAAAATAGACTATGATCAAATTTCAGAAGAATTTAGTGAAGAAAAAATTATAGAATTAAATGAATCAATAATAAAGATTTTTAATATTGTATATAATAAATAACACAAGAGAAAGTTAATGGTATATGGACATAAAAGCATTTAAAAAAGAGTGGGTTCGATTCCCACCTTTCTCACTAAATAAATTTTTATATCAATGAAAGTAGGCGACACTGTTGTTTGTTTAAACAAACTATTTAATGTATTTAAAACAGAATTATACACTCCTAATAATTATTATAAAATAACATATATTAGTAATAACTCTATATGGTTATCAAATAATATTGATCAATTGGGTGGTAGTATGAATTTTAATTTTTTTAATGAAAATTTTATACTTTTAAAAAGATATAGAAAAATAAAATTAAAAAAGTTAAAATGTTAAAAAGTGTAGGTGGAACAGTTGTTTGTATTAAAACTACATATAATAATTTTGGAACAGAATTATTTACTCAAAGAAAAAATTATAAAATAACATATTTAAAAGAAAGATTTTTTAAGGGTAAGATAACTTTTATAATATCGATAAAACCAAATAAAGAATATAAATCAAGTATACCTATGACCATATTTACTTTTGATAAAATATTTATAAGTCTAACAGAATATAGAAAAATAAAATTAAAAAAGTTAAATAATGATTGCATATCTGAATAATTATACCTATATTTGTCCTACTGAATTAGTAATAATATTAGAAAATCTTAAAAAAAAACAAAATGGCAGATAAGTGTAACGGTCCTCCGTAATTATATTTATAATTATATATTAGATAGCCAAAAGAGCAACGTAATAAATTAGATAAATTAATAATATAAAAAGTATTAATATGAAAAATAAGTGTAACGGACCTCCCTATAGGGTATAAATAATATAATAAATAATATGATATAAAAGCCAGAAAAGCAAAATATATAAAATAGATGAAAGTCCATAGTTAATATGGCAATATAAAAATAGATAAATATGTAAATTTATAAAAAATATTATAAAAATATATCAAATAATAGATAGGTTATATAATAAAGATATATACGCCAAAAAAGCAATTTATATAACCAAATATACATAAGTATAAATAATAGAAGATATATTTATAAATAATATAAAGTAAATTTACAAATAAAAGACTAACAGTGCTGATCCAAGAATCAAAAGTCTTTCTTGGCTGTTAGAATAGATAAGCACAATGAATTAAGGTGGCAAAATAGTCACCTTAATTCAAAATTTTTAATCAATTAATAACAAGTAAATAAAAATAAATAAAAATGACAGAGTTTTTTAATTCGTTATATGGATTTGAAAAAGTCCTATGGTCCATCGCATCATTCACAACTGTAATATTTATAATTCAATCATTAATGATCTTTTTTGGTGGTGACACTGAATCAGATACAGATGTTGATACAGATTTTGAAACTGATGTTGATGTTGACACAGATGTTGACAATGCACAAGAAGATGCTGGTAGGTCATTTGGGTGGTTTTCATTCAAAAACCTAATAAACTTCTTCTTAATTTTTTCATGGGTAGGTATAGCATGTTTGGATCATGGTTTATCAACAGTAGCAGCACTATTTATTGCATCAGGAAGTGGGATTCTATTTGCAATAATTATGATAGCAATGTTTAAAGGAATGAAAAAGTTAGCTCAAGATGGTACACCAAAGCTATCATCTATAATTGGTGAAACCTGCACAGTTTATTTAACTGTACCATTAAAAGATAATGGTAGAGGTAAAATAAATGTTGAACTCGGAGGAAGTATTAAAACTATCGAAGCTATGTCTGAAACAGACGAATTTAAAACTGGAACAATAGTTAAGGTAACCAAAATACTAAACGGGGTAGCAGTAATTGGTGAATCAAAATAAAATCACATTATGGTATTACCATAATAAATAATTATTTAAAGTAAATAAAATTAATATTAATTAAAAAGTAAAAAATATGTATGAATTAATTATTATCGGAGTTGTAGCAATCTCTTTGATTGTATTATTAGCATCACTTGTAAAACGATACAAAAGATGTCCATCAGATCAACTATTAGTAGTTTATGGTAAAACTGGTAAAAATGAAGCAGGGGCAACATCAACAGCAAGAGTAACACATGGTGGAGGCGCATTTGTTTGGCCTATTATTCAAGATTATCAATTCTTGGATTTAAAACCTATTGCATTTGAAGTGAATTTAAAAAATGCGTTATCTAAACAAAATATACGAATTGATGTACCATCAACTTATACTATTGCTATTTCAGCAGACTCAAAAGTACGACAAAATGCAGCTGAAAGATTATTAGGTTTATCACAAGATGCAATTAAAAATTTAGCACAAGATATTATATTTGGGCAGATGCGTTTGGTAATTGCAACTATGGATATTGAAGAAATTAACGCTGATCGTGACAAATTCTTAAAAAATATCCAAAATAATCTTGAAGATGAATTACAGAAAATTGGGTTGAAACTGATTAACGTAAACGTAACTGATATTCGTGACGAATCAGGTTATATTGAGGCTCTTGGTAAAGAAGCGGCTGCAAAAGCAATTAACGAAGCAAAAGTATCAGTTGCCAATAAAACTAGAGACGGAGAAATTGGGGTTGCTGCTGCTAAAAAAGAACAAACAATTGAAGTAACAGCTGCTACCGCAGATGGTGAAATTGGTAGAGCGCAAGCTAATCAAAAACAACGTGTTCAAGAAGCTGCTGCAAACGCAAAAGCAATTGAAGGTGAAAATACAGCAAATATTAATATTGCTGAAACTACTGCACAAAAAGATGTTGCTGTTGCTGAAGCAAACAGAATTACCACTACTGCTAAAAACGTTAAAAACGCAAAAGCATTAGAAGAATCTTATAAAGCAGAAGAAATTGCAGAAGTCCAACGTGCAGCTAAAGATAAAGCAACACAATATGCAAACGTTGTTGTTCCTGCTGAAATTGATAAACAGAAAATTGAAATTGATGCTGAAGCAATTGCTGAACAAACACGTAGAATTGCAAAAGGTGAAGCTGATGGTGTTTTCATGAAAATGGAAGCAGAAGCAAAAGGTAATTATGAAATATTATCAAAACAAGCAGAAGGTTTTGAACGATTAGTGAAAGCTGCTGGTTCACCAGAAAATGCTGTTCAGTTAATAATTACTGATAAAATTGATAAGTTACTCCAAATTCAAGTTGAAGCAATCAAAAATATCAAAATTGATAAAATCACAGTTTGGGACAATGGTGCAAATGGCGCAAATGGTGGTGAAACATCAACTGCTGGTTTTATGAAAGGATTATTTGGAATGTTGCCTCCAATGGAAGATTTATTCAAACAAGCTGGTTCTGAATTACCTGCATTATTACAAGGTGCTGGAACAAAAGCTGCAAATGAAAAAAATTCCGAAGAATTTACTGATGTAAAAGAAGAAGGTTCTGATAAGTAATTTTCAAACTTAACTAAAAAAGTGAAAGCCATCTTAATTATATAAGATGGCTTTTTAGTTTTATATGTTTTAATTTTTATTTTTGTATAGCTTCGTTTTCTTTTTTATCTATTTTTTTATCTTTTTCCTCTTTAGCTTCTTCTTCAACTTCTTCTTTGACTTCCTCTTTAACTTCTTCTTTAATTTTACTTTTTTTAATTTCTTCTTTACCCTTTTTTAATTCTTTTTTATATTCTGGATCAATTTCTTTCAATAATGCTTGAAATTCACCAACATGGGTTTTTTCTTCTTTAGCAATATCTAATAACGTTTTTTTGACTTTTTCACTAATAGCTGTCTCTGCTAATTGCTCATAAAAACTAACAGCATCTAATTCTGCTATAATCCCAAGTCTTAATATTTCTTTATCCTTATCACTCTTATCCACATTATTAAAATCTGCTGGTGATGATGCTAAAAGTTCATTTATTTTTAAAAATTCATTATATTTTTTCATAATTGATATTAATTTTTATTATATATAAAATTTATAAATTGTATTTACCATGTACTTTAATATGTTCACATTCTTTTTTAACCACATCACTTAATTCATCTTCATAAAGTTCAAGTAATTCTTCATATATATTAGGATTTTCTTGTATTAATTCTATAATTTTTTTATCAAATAACGGAGTTAATAATTTTTCGTATTTTTTAATATATACACTATTTATTATATCTTGCATACTATTCCTAATTGATGGAACACCATGTATATTATTTTCTTTACAATATAAATCAACAACATAATATATGTTATATTCATCGTAAACACTCCCTATTAATAAATTTTGATATATATCTTTATAAAAAAAATTTCCCAGATATGATTGAAAATCATCATTTGTTAAATTTTCAATCATATCTGGTAAATTTTTACTTTCTATGAATTTTTCAATTACATCTTTAATTTTTGTTGTTTCTTCTGAATTAAGATATTTATATGTGTTATCTCTACTATATTTACTAAAACTATCTTCAAATGATTTTAAATATTTCATAGGAGTATATATAAATATTTTATAACAATTTTATAACAGAAACAGTTCTATCTTCAGTTTTTTTAATTTTCCTATCTGAATACTCTTCAGCTGTCCATATTTTATAATCATAATCAGATGATAACTCTAATTTTGTGATTTTTATTTTTCGTTCTAATTGTTTATCACTTATTGCTGAATCTTCAAAAAAAGAAAAATAAACTTTATTATGAATATTTTTCCAACCTCTTGAAGTTAGTTTATTTTCTCTTATCATTGTTCTATGTTCATCAAAAAGTTTTGACCAATTATTTATTTCAAATGTTCTTGTTAAACAATGAGCAATCCCATCTTTACAAGATTCTTTTAATTTTATTTCTCCCCCAAAATTATCTATAAATACACCACAATTAGAAATATCAACATTTTTAATCAAACTGTAATATGCTTCTTGAAACATATTATCTTTTTTTTGACGATTTGCGCCTATAAATGATCCTCTATATCTTGGTCTTATAATTTGAATTATTTGCATATTTTTATTAATAAGTGACCATGGTTGTGCTATAATTGATATCCCTTTATATAAATTTAATGTGTCTTCTTTATATAAATCAATAATCTTATAATCATATTTTTCTTCTAAAAAAGATTTTAATCTACATGCTGATTTTGATTGACATAATATATCAATATCATTCATTTCCATATCAGCAATACTATCTCTAACAGCACCACCATATATTGAAATGTAATCATCTAACTCTAATATCTCTCTAACATCAAATCCAATATTATCTGATATTCTTTTTTCTACTCGTTCTTGTATTTCTTTTAATTTAATAATTTACTTTTATTTATATTATCTATTTTATTCTTTCTTAAATGTTTTACTAATACTTTACTAGCTTTTACTTTTTCATTATCAATATATTTAGCACATTCTAATCGTGGTGAACATTCATAATAATTTAATTCTTTATTTCCACATTTTGTGTAAATATCTCTACCATCATATCCATCATATGTATGTGGACAATTTTTAGATATAAAAATATTGTTTTCCCTAACCTCTTTATCATATGTGTATTTATATTTAGCTTGATCCATATTAACTCTTAATGTTATACTATCAAAATAAATATTACTAAATATCAATTCACTTTCCATGTCTTGTAAAGTTAATCTTCTATAAGACTCATCAATATCAACAACAACAAAATTATGTCCAGGATATATCATACAATATTCTCTGTCTATCACCTTTGTAGATGTAACAATATTCCCAATATTTACTTTCATATTTGATGTAGGTATAATCATTTTCTAATTCTATAACCAATAAACCATAAATCAACCCTAAAAAAGATTTTACCTTCATGTTTACCAAACCCTATTCTTAACATTCTATTATTTTTATCTAATTTAAGATTATCAATCTTCATATAAATTATTATTAAAAATTAAAAAATAAGTTTAATTTTTTTATATATAATACAACATGAAAAATTATATAAAATTTGTAAACGAAAGAAGAATCGCATATCAAAAAGAACTTTGCCCTCAACTATGGGAAGGTGATATTTTAATAGAAAGAATTGAAAATAAATTACTTAGAATAGCTAGAGATTTTTATGAAGAATTAAAATTAAATACTGAAATTAGTGATATTCAATTAACAGGTTCAATTTCATCTTTTTCATACAATAAATACAGTGACATTGATGTTCACATACTTATAGACTTTGAAGATATTAATGAGGATGTTGCATTAGTTAAGAAAGCAATAGATGGTCAAAGATTTATGTGGAATTTGAGACATAATATAGTTATACAAGAACACGATGTAGAATTATATGTACAAGATGCAAATGAACCGCATGTTGCATCAGGCTTATACTCATTAATGAATCATAAGTGGATAAAGAAGCCTACATATAACCCACCAGACGTTGATACAGCCGATATAGAGCCGAAATATGATGCTAGAGTGTATGATATAGATGAACTAGAAAAACTTTCTAAAACAGACTTAGAACCAACAGAATCGGAAGAATATTATAATAAAGCTAATGAATTAAAAAAGAAAATATCCAAAGCAAGAAAGGATGGTTTATCTGAAGGTGGAGAATTTTCAATTGAAAATTTAGTTTTTAAAAAATTACGAAATGAAGGTAAAATTGGGAATTTAATAGATACTATTGGTAGATTTTACGATAAAATATATAGTCAATAATGGAAACAATTTTTAATAAATATTTAAAACAACAAGAGATACAGAAAAAAAGGCGAGAAACAATACTCTAATTCAGTTTTAAAATGATCTGAATCTATCCATCCATATTTAATATTTATATTATCAACATCATCAAAAAATAAATTATTTTTATATTTATCTGTTTTTGTGTTTTTTACAGTAACATATTGGTGGTATTTTTGATCTAATCTAGTTCCTACGATTTCATATTTTTCTGGATAATTAGAACCATTTAAAGGATGATCAAATATTACAATATCACCAATTTTAAATTTATTATATTTTTTAGATATTTGTCAGGTAAATATAATATATAAAATTAAAATGGAAGAATTTCAAAATTTGGTTTTTGTAAATGTTTCCTTAAATATTTTAATGTATAAAATTTTCTATTAATACAATATCCAATACTACCACCAGAATAAACTTGTTTTATTATTCTACCAGTTTTTAAATTATAACATTGATTATTATCTAACCATTTATAATTAGTTGCAAAATCTAATTCATATTTAATAGTATATGTTATTGATATTGAGACCATTTATCTTAAACAAAAGTGAATATACACACAAGTTAGGCTTCATTTGCCT
>Ga0114918_10000696_pt1 | contig 29380 bp, 25 predicted proteins | sample LantaG_FD_87015 | JGI IMG/M metagenome (GOLD analysis project Ga0114918, IMG submission 87015) | Deep subsurface microbial communities from Baltic Sea to uncover new lineages of life (NeLLi) - Landsort_02402 metaG | ecosystem: Environmental > Aquatic > Marine > Oceanic > Sediment | place...
GGACTGCTTTCACCAGCACTGCTGGCTGGTCCAGGCATTGCCGCAAACCCGTGCCCCGCTGGCTGAGACCTGTTCTCAGGAAGACCTCGTCGCTCTCCGGAGTGGCAACATTGCGGTAAGACCCGGCCAGGTCTTGTCTTTGACCCAGCGGAAGTTGCAACAGCTGTGGGGGACCACTCGCAGAAAGCAGGCGGGGGTTCGACGGCTTGTTACTCACTTCCTCCACCCCCGACCATTTTGGCGGCCTCCACCATCAGCGCGCCGTGGAGCGCCTTCCACCGGGCCGCCTCCGCCTGCGCCTCCGCCAGGCGGGCCTTCAGGGCCGCGAGGGAGTCGCCCTCGGCCTCGGCCGCACCGGCCGGCGCCTCAGGCGCGGCCTCGCTGGCGCCGCCGCCGCCGCCCCCTCCTCCCGCGCAGTCCCACCCGCGCACGCCCGGGCCGGCCGGGTCGCCCCCGCCCAGCAGGCCCGTCGCCGCGACACGCCCTGCGTACGGCGCCGCGCCGCTCAGGGCCGCCACCCCGCCCTCCCAGTGCCGGGCGTGCGCCGCTCCCGGGCGGGCGAGGGGGCGCAGGGTGGTGGTGGTCGCGGTGGCGGCGCTGCTACCACCACCGCCGCCGCCGCCCCCTTTGCCTCCTCCTCCCAGCCGCCCGCTCCCCGCCGCCCCCGCCAGCAGGGGCGGTAGGATCAGCAGCGCGGCCACAGGCGCCCGCCCGGGCGTGGCCAGGTCCCGCAGCGGCGCCCGCGTCCGCATGTCCCACACCCGCACGCTGCCGTCGGCGGACCCGGACAGCAGGACGGCCAGGGCTGGCGGGGTGGCCAGGGCCGTGATCGGCGCCTCGTGCCCCGCCAGGCGGGCAACGGGGGCGGGCGCGCTGCTGCCTGCCGCTGCCCCGCCGACCAGGTCGAGCTCGTACACCGCCCCGTCCTCCCCGCCCGCGTACGCGGCATGCTCGCCCGGCTCCACCACCAGGGCGGTCAGGGAGACGGGGAGGCGGACGGAGCGGAGCAGCGTGCCCGCGCCGGCGCCGTAGAAGCAGACAGAGTGGTCTGCCGAGGCGGACGCGGCCAGGGAGGCGGCCCCACCGCCGCCCGCCCACAGCGCCGCCACGGGAAGCGTGTGCTCCGCCCAGGAGGCGAGCGGGCTGGGCACGGCCCCGGCCTCCGCCGCCTCCGCGTCCGCCAGGTCGGCCACGTCCCAGGCGGCCACGCCGCCGTCGCCACCGCCGGTGAGCAGGAGCAGGCCCGTGCCCTCCCAGGCCAGCGCGCCGGTGGCCCGGTAGTGCGGCGCCCACGCCCGCAGGAGGCGGCCAGACGCGACCTCCCACAGCCAGGCCGCGCCGGAGGTGCCGCCCGCGGCCAGGAGACGGCCGCAGGGCGAGGCGGCCAGGGCGGCGATGGGTTCGGGCGCGAACGCCCGGCCGGTCGGTTGTTCCTGTGCATGCACGGGCGGAGAGAGAGTGGGTTGAGTCGGTCGGCTATAGGTGTGTGGCAGTGTGCTCTCTCTCGCGCGGCCACACACTTCATGTCCCTCTCCCTGCCCTTCACTCACCTTGCCCAGCAGCCAGGTGTGCATGACCGCCTTGCCGGCCTGGGCGGACAGGACGAGCGGCGTCGGCGGGGCGGCCGACCCGCCACCACCGCCGCCGCCGCCGGCCGCGCCGATGCCAGCGGGCCCTCCCACCAGGGCCAGGCCGGCCCTGCCGCCCGCATTGCCTCGCAAGATGCCAACCTGGGTGCCGGTGGTGACGTCCCTGTGGGTTGGGTGTGTGAGATGGGGGAAGAGAGAGAGGGTGGGAGGGCTTCGAGAGGGGGGCACAACGCATGCGCCGGCGCCCCGAGTTTTTCTTGCTCTCTCTCTCCCTCTCTCCTTTCTCCTTACCAGGCTGTGATGGGCGAGTCCGGCGTGCTGGTCGAGACCAAGATGACAGCTCCCGGTGCTGGGGTGGACGTCATATTGCGAGAGAGGCGAGGAGCGGCGGCGGGCGCGTTTACTAGCCCAGCCGCCTGAAAACGTTGTTTTGTGAGCGGCCGTCGTTCGCGTCTCCATCTCTCCGCTTTCACACACGTCCGCCGCCCGTGCCTGCTTTTAGACCACACGCGCATGATTGTCGTTCTAAAAGTATACCACCGACCGCGCAGCCGCCTTGTCCGCCGCCCCCAGCTCCGCTGCCGCGGCCCCCGCCCCGCCCCGCACGCCATCCACCACCCCAGCATCCACGCCCGCCCGGGCCAAGCCCGCCGCCATGCCGGCCGCCACGCTCTCCAGCCCCGCCGCGGGTGGGGAGCCTGCAGACGCGTCGACACCCACCACGCACAGTCCGGGCCGTCCCATCGCCGCGGCGAGGCCGACGACGGCGGCGGCCAGGCCGGTGACAGCGGCGCCGGGGGGCAGCGGCGGGGGCGCGGCCGGCGCGCCGGCCGGCACGCCCGCGGTCAGCTGCGGCGTCTCCAGGCTCAGTGCCGAGCCAGAACCTGCCGCATCCGCCAGCGCCGCTGCCCCGCCCGGCCCCGCCAGGCACCGCCCCGGAATGGAACCCAAAGACACGACCGCCGCAGCGTGGGGCACCAGCCCCACCAGCGCGGCCGCCAGGGCGGGCGCCCGCCCGTCGGGCAGGGCGGGAACCTGGGCCAGGGCAATCATCGTTGCGCTGCCAGCCAAGAATAGGGTGACGCCGACATCGCCAGGCGATGGCGGCACCGCCCCCGCGCTGTTGCCGGCCAGGGAGAGCTCTGGCAGGATGACGGCACCCGCGGGCGTGGCTTTGCCCAGGGGGCCTCGCAGGAAGGCGGCCGCCAGCGGGCTGGTCGCGACGACCAGGGACGTGATGGAGGTCAGGGCGGCCTTGCCGGCGGCGGAGAGCTGTGAATGGAGAGAGGGAGAGAGGGTGCGGGGCGGCGCATGTCTCATGAGAAGGTTGGGCGGGGGGCGCGCTGTTTTTTTCTCGCGCCGATCTGGAACGCATTCAGCTCTCTCTCGCCCTCCTCACCAGCACCAGCGGGGGCTCGACCAGGCCCGCCGCCCCGGCCTGCGCTTCGGCCTCCTCCTCCTCCCGCTCCAGGCGGGAGGGCAGGTCGGCGGTGAGCGGGTCCTCGAAGAGCACCATCGGAGACGGAAACGAGATGAGAGAGTGGGAAGGGAGGCCCTGGCCGCTCCCGTCTCTTTCCTTTACCTCTCCATCCCTCTCCATCCTCCATCCCCTCACTTGCACGTATCGCAGCCCGGGTCGTCCAGCACCGGCAGCCCCTGGGGTACCACCACCTTATCCACGTCCACCCCCTCCACCAGCCCACTGAAGTCCTCAAAGAACGCAGTCAGGTGGGCCAGGGCGTGGCCCGCGTCGGCCACCCCGCACATCTCGCGAATGGAGTGCATGGCCAGCTGGGGCGCGCCCACGTCCACCGTGCGCACGCCCAGCCCCGACGCCAGGATGGGCCCGATCGTCGACCCGCACGCCAGGTCGGACCGCACGCAAAACTCCTGCGACGGGACGCCCCGGCCCGCCCCAACCTCCCGGAACAGGGACGCGCTCAGGCCGTCCGTCCCGTACCGCTGGTTGGCGTTGTGCTTGATGACCAGCCCCCGCCCAAAGGCCGGGCGGTGGTCGGGCTCGTGCTTGTCCGCGTAGTTGGGGTGCAGGGCGTGCGCCATGTCGGCGGAGACGAGGAAGGAGGCCTGCAGCGTGCGGATGGCGGCGCCCTCCGCGTCCGGGCCCGCCAGGCAGCGTGCGAGGCGGAACAGAGCGTCCCGCATCACCGGCCCGCCCGCGCCCTGAGCGGAGGCCGACCCCACCTCCTCATGGTCAAACAGGGCGACCGCCTTGACGGCGCGCTCGCCCGACAGGACGGCCGACCCGCGCTCCCCGCCAAACGCGTCGATCAGGGCCTGCGTCGCACAGTAAGTCATGGCCAGGTTGTCCAGGCGGCCGGACGCCACATACTCCCCTTCCAGCCCGACCACCGCCCCTTTCTGGGTGTCGCACACGTTGAGGTCAAAGTCGACAATGTCTTCCACGGCCACGCCCAGTTCGGCCGCAAGCGCGGCCAGCAGGGCCGGGTGGTGGCGGTCGGAAGGGGTGGCGGTGGAGGAAGAAGGAGACGACGGCGTGTCACCTCCCTTCACACCACCACTCACGGCCGCCGCCGCCGCGGACGCCAGGATGGGGGCCAGGTGGGTCTGCTTGTTGGGCTTGAACCCGGCCTCGCTGTACTCGCGCTGCAGGTGGATGGCCAGCATGGGGATGCGCAGGATGGGGCGGGGCAGGGCGACAAGGCGGTGCTCGAAGGCGGGAGGAGGGGCAGAGGGCGCAGATGCCCCCCCACGCCCCTCTTGTTGCTGCTTCTTCTTCTTCAGGAGCACCCGCCCCGCCACCGTCAGGTCCCGGTCAAACCAGGTCGTCCACAGGCCGCCGCCGTAGGGCTCCACGTTGACCATGGCATACCCCGATTTAAGGCCTTTAGACACGGGTTTGAGCTTTAGGCAGGGCGAGTCGGTGTGGGCGCCCACCAGGTGGACGCCGCCGCCTTCCTTCCAGGCGCCGCCCACGGCGAAGGCGACCAGGGTGGAGGCGGCGCGCGTGAAGAAGTAGCGGCCGCCGGGGTCCAGGGCCCAGGCGTCCCGCTCGGACAGGCGGGTGAAGCCGGCCGCGGTCAGGCGGGCGGCGGCTTCCTCTGGAGAGTGGGATGGAGAATGGAGAGAGCGCTAGGTTGAGACAGGTTGCGAGCGCCCTTTGCTCTCTCACGCCGCGCTGCGCCCGGCCCCCCTCCCTGCGCGGTGCGTCTACGTCGGTCTACACACCAACCGCATGAAACTGGGTCCAGGACGCGTCGATGAACTTGATCATGTCCTCCGCCACCTCCGCCGCGGGGCGGGGCGGGCGCGGCGCGGCGGTGGCCATCGGCGCGGCGGCGAAGGTCGGGGAGGGGCGGCGGGTGGAGAGGGTGCGGGCTCCGGTGACGGCCGGCGGGACGGCGGCGGATCGGATGGTCTGCTGCGCCTGGCGGAGCAGGCTGCCGCGCATGTGTGAAGGGGAGAGGGCCCGCGGGGTTGCGAGCGCGCGCGAGAGACAATGAGCGAACTGAATCGGCGGGGAGGGAGAACGATAACCTGACAACATCAACAACCTCAACAACCTCGGCCAGCGGCGACCGCGGCCGCGTACGCGCCGCCACAGCCCTTGGACGGCGTGTCCGCCTGGAGGTGGTGGCGCTAGCTGGACAGCCCGCCCCCACTCGCCCGCCCCACTCCCTCTACAGCTCCCGGAAGTCGACATCGATGACGTCACCCGCCCCGCCGCCGCCACCGCTGCCACCACCCACCCGCCCGCCTCCATTGCCGCCACCCCGCCACCCGCCGCCGCCCCGCCCACTACTGCCGCTCACGCTCACGACGCGCCCGTCAGGGCACCGCACCCGCACGTCTGGGGGCGTGCCCTCCCCCGCACTGCTTACCTCGACCGTTCCAGTCCCTGCGGGCCCGCCCACGGAGAAGCGCAGCGTCAACCGTTTTTGGGCCACCCCGTTGACGACGACCGTCGAACCCGCCTGGGATGTGGGCCCGGGCGCCGGCACGGGCCGCCCGCCAAAAGCCGCCAGGACGGCGGAGTCGGATTGCAGGGCGGCCAGGGCCCGGTCCCGCAGGGCGGCCGCGTCGGCGGCCTGGGATGCCAGGGCGCCCGCCACGCCGGACAGGACCCCGCCCAACGCCCGGCCGACCAGGCCGCCGACAAGGCCGGCCAGGGGGCCGCCCGCACCGCTGCGTCCACCTGCCAAGGGTCCGCCCCGGCCGGCGCTCCCCGGCCAGGAGAAGATGTCGCCGTCGCCCTCGTCGCCCGGGCGGGAGGTTGGGCGCTGGGGCGGGGCGCGCCGGGTTTCAGGGGTTGAAGAAGAGCCCTTGCCGCTGTCGAGCAGGCCGCCCAGGGCGCCCAGGGCCGTCTTGCCCAGCTTCTTAAGGGCGCCGGACGCGACGGTGGCGGCGTCGCCTGGTGTGTGTGAGAGTCGGAGAGGGAGGATGGGTGAAGAGGACGCTCCGGGTCGGAACGCCCAGTCACCACGCCCCACCTTTCCTCTTCTCTCTCTCTTCTCTCTCTCTCTCTCTCTCTGCCGTCTCTCTCAAAACGCACTCGCGATCTCGCCCCACGACTTGTCCTCTTCGTCGCGCCGCGTGGCCAGAGCGCGCACATGGCGGGGCGGGCAGGCGAGCCCGCCCGGTCGGCGCGCTGCTGTGTGCGCCAGGGGCATGCGGGGAAGCGCGGCCAACGCGGTTAGCCGACTCGCCGCATGCGCCCGGCAGGAGGACGTGCGCAGGGCGGTGGTGAGCATATGTGCGTGTGCAGTGTTTTGTGGAGCAGGTGTGGCTGCTCACGAAGGTCAAGGTGGTGGGGCAAACAGCAGCAGCGGCCAGGGTCGGGTCTCGGGGAAGCGGAGCGAACAAGAAGTGAGACAGCACGCCCGCCCCACATCATCATCTCGACGCCCTCTCGCCTTTCTCCTCTCTCTTCCTGTCCTGTCCTCTCCTGTCCTGTCCTCTCCTCTCCTCTCCACATATGCCCACACCCCGCCCCATGCTGCGCCACGCCTCTCGTGCACTGGTGGGCGCGGCGTCCCGGGCGGCAGGCGCGGTGACGGCCCTGCCCCCCTCCTCCTCCCCCGCCTCTTTCACCCGCCCGTCCGTCCGGGCCTTTGCGCGCGCGGCCCGCCCCAAGGTCGCGGCCGCGGACGCGGGCGTGGAGGACGACAAGGTGAGACGGGTGCGGCGGGCAGATGAGCAGAGTCATGGGCCATGCCTGGGTGCCGATGTCTCCTGCTGGGTGTGCGGGGGGCGGCCTCCCGGACGCGCGCCCATTCCCCGATCGGAAGGGTTCAAAATTGGCTCACACCTTTCTCTCCCTCTCTCCTTCCACAGTCCCGCGCCGTCCAGAACACGGTGGACGACATCAACTCCCGGTTCGGGCGGGGAACCATCATGTACCTCAGCGCGGAACCCATCAAGATGTGAGATGGTGGAGAGGATGGAGAGAGAGGGGCGGGGAGAGCAAGCGAGCGAGCGGGGCAGAGGCATCGTGCTGTCTACCCGCCTCTTTTTCCCCTCACCCATCATCCCCCCCCCCGCTCTCTCTTCACACACAGCGCCACCATATCGACGGGCGCCCTCACCCTGGACGCGGCCCTGGGCGGCGGCCTGCCCAAGGGCCGCATCGTCGAAATCTACGGCCCCGAATCGTCGGGCAAGACGACGATCGCCTTGCACGCGATTGCGGAGGCCCAGCGTGCGGGCGGCCGGGCCGCCCTCATTGACGCGGAGCACGCCTTCGACCCGGTCTACGCGGAGGCGCTGGGCATCGACAACGCCCGCCTGCTGGTGTCACAGCCGGACAGCGGGGAGATGGCGCTGGAGATCGTGGACCAGCTCGTGCGGAGGTAAGTTGAGACGGGAGAGAGAATGGAGAGAGAGAGAAAATGGAGAGGAGAGGTTGAGAGGAGAGAGCGACCCCCACGCCCCCATGCCTCATTCTCGCGCCCCACCTCTCTCTCTCGCACATCATCGCAGCGACGGCTTCGACCTCATCGCCGTCGACTCGGTGGCCGCCCTGACGCCCAAGGCGGAGCTGGAGGGCGAGATCGGGCAGGCGACGATCGGCCTGCAGGCCCGGCTCATGAGCGCGGCCATGCGCAAGATCGCGGCCAACGCGTCCAAAGCGGGGACGACCGTCATCATGCTCAACCAGCTGCGCATGAAGATCGGCGTCCTGTACGGCAACCCGGAGACGACGCCCGGCGGCAACGCCCTCAAGTTCTACGCGTCCGCCCGGGTGGACGTGCGGCGCAAGGCCACGCTGGAGGGCGCGGGCGGGGCGCAGGTGGGCATCCGGGTGCGGGCCAAGGTGGTGAAGAACAAGTGCGCGCCGCCCTACAAGACGGCCGAGTTTGACATCATGTTCGCGCACGGCATCTCCGCCCTGGGCTGCATCCTGGACGCGGCGGAGACGGGTGGAGCCGTCACCCGGCGGGGGTCGTTCTACTACCTGGGCGAGACGCGCCTGGGCCAGGGCCGGGACAAGGCGCTGGCCGCCCTGGCGGCCGACCCGGAGCTGAAGGACGCGGTGGAGGCGGCGGCGCGGGCGGTGCTGGCTGGCGGCCCCCCGCCGGGCGCAGCGGCGGTGGGCGCGCCGGCGGGGGCCGTGGCGGCGGATGGGGCGGCCGCGGTCGCGTCGCTGTCTTCGGAAGACGAGGAAGGCGGGGAGGAGGCCGAGGCCGACCCGGCCGCCTGAGCGAGGATGAGAGAGGATGAAAGATGAGAGAGATGCGTGTTGCTTTTGCTGGTTTACTTGCCTTGTCCATAATCTATGTTCTACCACGTGCCACGTGGGCGGGCGGGCGGGTGGTGCCCCAGTGCGCGCGCGTGCCCCTCTCCCATCAAAAGTCCAGGGCCGCCCGCCCCTTGCCACCCGCGCGCTCTCCGCCACCCATCCCGCCACTCAGCTCCGGGCCCACCACCGCGGCCGCCGCTTTGAGCTTGGCCCGCAACGCCGCCAGCGCGTCCGTCAGGCGGTCATCCTGCGGGTCCGACAGGGGCACGGACGCCGCCAGGTCCAGGACGGCCTGGGCTGCCTTGGCCGCCCGGGGCGGCAGTCCCGGTGGGTCCGCGGCCGACAGGGCGACCCACACCGCCGCCGCGCCCGCCGCCGCGCCGACCTCGGCGCCGATGGCAAAGCCGTGCTCCCGGCCGGCGGCGCGGCCCTCGGCCAAGCCGGCGGCGCGGCCGGCGCTGGTGGGAATGTAGACGGAGATGGGAGGAAATGGTGAGAGGCAGGCAGGGCGGGTCAGCGGTGCGGGTGTCCCTCCCAATTCGTCTCTCTCTCTTCTCTCTCTCCTCTCTCTACTCACCTCTCGCCGGCCGCGTGGCCCTCCGCCATCTGGCGGGCTTCCAGATCGTCCGCGTCGTCCAAGAAGTCGGGCATGGTGTGGGAGCGTGTGCGTGAGAGAGAGAGAAAGCAGAAATGAAGAAACACGCTTCTTACTAGCCCCGCTCTCGACCTTCCCTCACTTCTCCCCGGCCTCCCCGCTCCCGCCCGCCTTTTCGGGCGACATGTTGATGGGGTGGCCCCGCAGGCCCCGCCGCGCGTCGTCCACGGGCGTGACCGCGGTGGGCGTGCGGGCGGAGGCGGGCTGGGAGGACGAGGCCTGGGCGGCGCCGGGTCCGGGTACCGCCACGCGCGGCGGCGGTGCGCCGCCCTCGAAGAAGGCCCGCCCGGCCGCGACCGTCGCCGCCCGGCGGGCCTGGGTGATGGGCGTCGTGGCGGTCGTGCCCGGTTCGGCCGCCGCGCTCTCCTCGCCTCGGGGCGTCGCGTACGTCGCCTCGGAGCCCAGGCCGCTGGAGGCGCGGGGGCGGAGGGAGATGGTCGCGGGCGGGGCGGGGAGGGGGGGCGGGCCAGCGGTGGTGGGAGGGGCCGCGCCGCCGCCGCCGGACGAGTTGGACCGGGTGCGGGCAGAGACGGGGGCGGGTGGCACCACGGGCACGGGGGCGCCGGCGCCGGCCCCTGCCCCGGCCGCCCGCCCTTCCTCATCCTCGCCGCGCGTGCGGGGCGACCCCGCCGCGGCGACCGCGGCCGCCGCCGCGGCGGCCGCGCCGCCCCGGAAGGAGGCGGCCGCCCGGGCGCCCACGCTGCCCAGGGCGCGCAGGGCGGCGGCGGCAGGGGACGGGTGGGAGGTGGCACCATCGCCGGACGCCTCCGCCGCCGGCGGCGCGGACGCGACCGACAGGGCGCCACCCCGTCCCTGCCCGGACGCGGCCGTCAGCTCGCTGCGGGCGGTCCAGGCCGCGGACACGCCGGAGAAGCCGGACAGGGAGGACGGCGCGTCTGACCGGGCGGACGCCATCGTGGGCGCGACGCCGCCCCAGAAGGAGGACGCGTCCGTGCCGGCGGGCGAGGGCGGGGGCAGGGAGGAGGCCGCCACGCTGCCCGCGCCGCCGCCGCGGCGGGGCGTGGTCGCGGCCATGGATGCGGGCGCGCCCGCGCCCAGCGGGCCCGCCGCCGCCTCCTCGGTCGCCGCGATGGAGGGTGGGGCAGAGGGAGCGGCGGCGCCCTCACCGGCCGCCTCCGCCCGGGCCCGGGCGGACGCGGCGGCGGCGGCGGCCGTCAGGGCGGCCGGGTCGGCCACGCCCGCCGCCGGCTCGCGCGGTGTCGCCGCGCCGGACAGCGGCTGGGGAGGCGGCGGCGGCGGCGCGACGAGCGCGCCCGGGTCGCCTCCCGCACGAGCGGGCGCGCCCGCCCCGCCCACCCCTCCACCCGCCGCGGCCAGCCAGGCCCCGCCCGCCGCGGCGGCCGCCGCCTCGGCCGCCGCGTCGGCGGCGGGCACCACCTCGGGCAGGCGGGGCGGCAGGCTAGCGCAGCAGACGGCGGCCCAGTTGCGGGCGCACCCGAGGTCAAACGGGTTGCCCCCGCCCGATGCGCGCGACCGGAAGTGTTCATAGGTTGTCGTCGCCCTAGAAGCCAGGTAGGAGTGGAAGCCCGACAGGCCGCCCACGAAGCAGAAGGCAAACGCGCAGTAGACGGCCAGCACCAGCGGCGCCGGCTCAGCTGCGATGGCGTCGCCCAGGTCGGTGATGCCCGCCTTCTTGGCGCGCACCAGTCCCGCCAGGCGCACCCAGGACAGGACCTGGACCAGGAGCGTGAGGGCGGCCGTGGAGAAGACGAAGACCAGGAAGGAGCGGTAATTGCGCTCGCCCACGCACTGCCCCACCCAGGGGCAATAGTGGTCGAACCGGCGGACGCAGTTGTCGCAGACCGCGCAATGCGAGGTGCGGGGCGGGCGGTAGTGGGAGCAGGTGGCACACCACTGGGCGAAGAGAGAGAGAGAGGGATGGATGGAGAGATGGATGAGCAAGGCGTGGAATCTCTCTCCTCTCTCCACGCACGCACGCACGCTCTCTCTTTCACTCATTTACCTTGGTCGTCACGATGTAGCCGTTGATCTCCTGCTCCCGTGCGGGCGGCCGCCAGCCGATCTCGGCCGCGTGCGCGGGGTCGTCCTCCAGGGAGCGCGGGATGAAGCCCGGGTCGGCCAGCGCGGTGGCAAAAAAAGAGCCCAGGGAGACCGCGGTGACGGCGGCCGTGACCAGGGCCTGCCACAGCGGGATGCGGGGCGCGACCAGGGCGAAGAAGACGGCCGCGGGCGCGGCGAAGAGGAGGAGCGAGCCCAGGGCGGACTTCCAGTCGGGGCCTGGTGGAGTGAGAGGTTGAGTTTTTCGGAGGAGCGCGCGCGCGCGATGCGTTCTCGCGCCGGCACGGCTTTGAGTGCGCGCCAGCGTGCGTCCCCGCCCCGCACCCGCATGTCCACCCAGGCGCTGAGCAGGCGTGGTCCTACGCGCAGGCTGAGCGCATGGGGAATTCGCGGCCCTATCCCCTCTCTCCTCCCCCATTCCATCAAGCGCGCCGCACGCACCGACCGCGAGCCGCCCGCCGCACAGGGAGAAGTGGAGGCCCGCATTGACGCCCCGCACGCGAGCCCGCCGAATCGCAGAGGGCGTCGGCTTTATGGCGGGGGGTGGGGCGGCGATGTCGAACGGCGGCGGCGGCGGGCCGCCGTTGGTGGGCGGCGGCATCGTAAGCGAAAATGCGAGAGTGAGCACTGCGCCGGGAAGAGACTCGCTGGGCTGCCCCGCCGCCCGCCGCCCGCCCTCTCCCTCGTTCACTCTTCTTCTTTCCGCCCCGTGCCACACACAGCCACACCACCACAAAGCCTCGCCCACCCTGTAGCGCCCGTCCAGCTCCGTCCCGCGCCCCACCCCCACGCGCGCGTGTACGCGTGTGTCGCAGCAGCTTGGCCGTGCGAGTGCGCGGCTTCCAACGCCCCCTCCGGGAATAAAAAAAACAGCGCGCCCGGCCGCCACGTCCCCGTGCCCCCTGAGCGCTCTCCAACTTCCGTCCCCTCCTCCCGCGTCCAACGCACTCACCAATGACCGACCAGACGGTGCGTTTATGAGGGCATGTATGTGTGCACGCTCGCGCACAGGGCTGGGCGAGGCTGCGGCTTGCCCGAGCCGCGGCCCTGCCGGCTGCTGGCTTCGCACAGCATTCTCTTCCCGACGCTCTTACGGGGGCGCGCGACCGTGGCGGGCCCCCCCTCTCCCCATTCCTTCGCACTCGCGCACCCCACGCACGCCCCGCCTTGCCCCGCCGCGCCTCTCCCGCTCACGCGGAGTGCATTCGCGACCACTGACACTACGCCCTTGTTCCAGCGTATGGAGTTGAAACACGCTCTGTGCCGCCTTCCGGAGGCGTCCAAAAAATGCCCTCGCTGACGAGACGCCCTCCCTCCGACACGCCCCTTGTCCCCCTCCCACACAGCCTCCTCCCCGCCTGGGCGCCTGGGCCGCCGCGGCCGCCGCCGGCACGCCCGCCTCGGCCTCCTCCGACCGGCCTGTGCAGCAGCCGTCACCGTCACCCCCTCCCGCCCGCCCCGCCTCCCCCCTGGCGGCCGCCCTGGCCGCGGCGCGGCTGTCACAGTCGCCACCCAAGGCCTCACCGCTGGAAGCTGGCCGCCCGGCCTCTGCTGTCGCGCCGCGCCCGGCCTCCGCCTCCTCCGCGGGCGGCGACCTGACGTGCGCCATCTGCCTGGACCAGATCCCCCTGGTGAGTGGTGGTGTAATGCGTGAGAGAGAAGGGGAGAGAGCTGGTGTGTGGGAGTCACTCGCGGGTCGCGAGGGAAGCGGAGCGTGTGTGCGCGCGCGCTGCCCTGCTCACAACGCTCGCTGCCCCCAACCCGGGTGACCCTCTCATCTCTCCTCCCATTCGCCGCAGCCCGACCTCGCCGCCCTGCCCGGCTGCGACCACGTCTACTGCGTCACCTGCATCCTGGGCTGGGCGGTGGCCAAGGCCGGAGACGACGCGCCCCCCCCCGGCCTGCCCCCCCAGCCCGCGCCCTGCCCGCAGTGCAAGGCCCCCTTCACTGCCCTCATCACGCACAGGGCCCTGGATGGGTCGCTCTCGGACGTCCCCTCCCGCGAGGCCGTCTGCCTCCTGGCCCGGGCCCGCTGGTTTGCGGAGCCGCACGCGGTCGCGGCCGCCGCGGCTGCCGCGCACGCGGCGTCCCACCCGCCGCCCCCCTCCCCGCCCCTGTCGCCCCGGTGGACGCGTGGGGTGCAGGAGCCGTCGTCCTCAGCGGCTGTCCGCCACCACCACCACGCCGCCCCGCGCCGGTACGGCGCGGACGATGCGGCGGGCAGCGACGAGGACGCCCCGCTCTCTGACAGCGACGATGACGCCTTCTACTTCAGCCCCGCGGCGGGGCGGGCGCGCGTGGTGCTGGGCAACCGGCGGTGGGGCGAGCACGGGTACGTGAGCGCGGGCCGCCTGCGCGCGCGGCCGGTGGTCGGTGGCGGGGGAGGCGGCGCCAAGGGCAAAGGCAAGGGCGCCGCCCAAGCTGCGCCGCCGCCGCCGGCCTCCTCCTCCTCCGGCAAGGGCAAGGCGCCTGCGGCCACCTCCACGCCCATCCCCATCTCTGGCAAGGGAAAGGCGCCCGCCGCGGCCGCCGCCGCCGCCGCCGCCGCCCTGTCGGGCTCCTTCCCTGCCGGCGCGTCGCCAGGTTCCTGGGGCGGGTCGGTCGAAAAGGGGCGCCGCGCCAAGCGGGCTGAGCGGCGGGCGGCGGAAGCGGCGGCCGCGGTGGCGGCCGCGGCGGCGGCATCGCCTGTGGGGCCCGCGCCGGTGCCCTTCCCGGAGGCGGAGGCGCCGGCCGTGTGAGGGGAGACGAGAGACGAGAGAGGGAGAGAGGGGGTTTCTTTTTTACGTCGCTTGGACCGACCCAGCGTTTGGTGGGTGTTTTTTCTTTAGGGAGAGAGATCGCGCGCGCAACTTTTCCTTGTGCGCCCGTGTGTACACGAGAGGTTAGAGAAGGGCGAGACTGCAAAGAACTGATGAACGGACCAGCACCACCACACACGGCCGACGACGGCCTGAATGGAGGAGGACGGAGCGAGCGAGATAGCGAGACTCAACTTTTCCTTCCTTCAGAATTTCACTTTTTCCAGGCTCACCCACGCCTGCGCCAGCACCCAGAACAGGGCCACCACTGCCGCAAACGCGAACGCGTCCGCCATGACGCCATCGTTCCCTCCCCCCGGCCCGCCCTGGAAGAACTTGGTCGGGTCGGTCGGGTCCTGCGTATAGCCGGGCCCCCCGTCCTCCTCATCCCCATCCATCGACCCAAACGACTGCAGCACTTTCGCCCCCGTCGCGGCCGCGTCCTCCGCCGCCCGGCGCGCAGCCCAGGCCGCCCGGGACGTGGCCGCCGCCAGGCGCACGGGCCCGGGCGAGCCCTCGAAGGAGACCCGGTCGTCATGCCCGGCCACCCGGCCCGTGATGGGGTCCAGCTCAAAGGTGGACACGACGGTCGCAGTCAGGGCGGGCCCCCCGCCGCCGCCGCCGCCGCCGCCGCCGCCCCCGCCTGGCAGGCCCCGGGGCGGCCCACTCAGGGTCCAGCTGATCTCGGCCGTGCTGGGCCCGGCCATGCGCAGGCGGGTGACGGTGACGCTCGCGGACGCCGGGTCGGCCAGCACCGCCCCGACCCAGTCGCAGCGGGCGTACCCGTCCCGCCCCACGAACGAGCGCACGTCCGACGTGTACCGTACTCCCGGCTGGAAGGCGGAGGCGGTCCACCCCGTGGCCGGGCGGGTGGGCGCGCCCCGGGACACGTCCATGGCCAGCGTGCGCGCGGTCGCCGCGACGGCAGGAGAGATGGTGCACGACTCGTCGGTGCAGAAATCGAAGGACTCGTTTTCCAGGGGGGGGAGAGGGGGGAGGCGGGGCTTAGAGGACGAGGAGGTGCCGCCGGGCGACGCGCGGACGGGGGCCGGCGCGGGGCGGCGAAGCGCGTGCTGGCAGGCGCTCCCTCCAGGGCGGGAGGAGGAGTGGAGGAGGAGGTTGGGTACGCGTGGCGCCGGCGCCGGCGCGGACACGGCGGCGACGCTCCTGTGCGCGGAGCAAGCCCGCAGGGCCGAGGCCATGGTGCCGTTTTTCGTGAGCGGAGGGGGCACGGGTGTGGGAGTGTAGGGGAAGCGGTCCTGTGTGAGGGTAGGCGGGTCGGAATGCGCGGGCGGAAGGGGGCGTGCGGGGCGGGGCGCGCGTCGAGAGGAATGGGGGACTTGGTGGGCGAGTGGGGAGCCGGAAAGAGAGCGCCGTGTGCACCTCCACCTCAGTTTTTCGTTTCGCTCTCTCTCTCTCTCTCTCTTCCGGCGCCTCTCCTCCCTCTCATGCGCCTCGCCCTCCTGGCAGCCCTCGGGGCGAGTGCCCTCCTGGCCGCCAGCGGCGCCTCCGAACCCCCGCCCGAGGGCGCGGTCGGCGCCTTCCTGGCCGCCAAAGCGAAAGCCCGGGCAGACGCGGCCGCCGCAGCGGCTGCGCAGGCGACCGTCGCGGGCGGCGCGGCCTCCGTGGACGCGACCGGCGCCTCCGCCTTTGGCGACGCGTACGACCTGTACGCGGCTGGGTATGATGACGACGACCTATGGGACGAGGAGGACCACCCAGATGTGAGAGATGGGAGGAGAGGGAGAGAGAGCACAAGAGTTCTTGCGCCGCATTTGAAAACACGCGCGAAGCCCGCCCCCCGCCCCCGTCTCTTCTCACCCCACCTGCTCTCCCTTGTCTCCATTCACACATAGTTCCAAGCCAGCGACGTGTACGACGACCTGGACGACTACGACCCCTTAGACGACGACTTCCCGGGCCCCGGCCTGTTTGGCGGTGGCGCGGGCCGGGTGGCGGGCGGGCCCGAGTGCTCGCCGCCCGCCCTGGGGGAGAGCACTGACAGCAAGGACCTGGCCAAGCTCTTCTTCTCGGGCGTCGCGCCCTGCGACCTGCGCGTGACGGGGCTGGACGCGAGCGTGGAGGCGGTCACCCTGCCGGGAGACGGCAAGCTAGACGGCGTCTACGCGGTGGCGGGCTGCCACGCGGGGCGGCCGCTGTACGTGCGCCGCAAGGGTGCGGGTGGGGCGGGCGCCAAGAAAAAGGCGGGAGGCTCCTCCACTGCGGGCTCCACCACGCCCGCCACCACCCCGCCCGGCGAGGACCCGGACGCCCGCGTGCTCTGGTACTCGGCCGCCTTCCGGGACTGGGACCTGGCGGCGGGGTCCACGCCCACGGAGGGCGACATCCTCGCGTACGGCGGGTCGGGCGGGCGGGAGCCCCGCCCAGGCCGGGTCAGCCCGGCCGGCTGGCGCCTGGCGGCGGACAAGGCGTCCCCCTCCGCCCGGGACGCGGAGGCCGTCGCGGTCGGCCCGACCAACGGGGACGGCTACGTGCGCCTGGACGCGGTGTCCATCACCTGCGCGGATGGGTCGCCCGACCCGGGGCCCCTGCCGGCCGCTGGCAAGGCGGGCGGCGGCAAGGGCGCGGCGGGGGCTGGCGCTGCTGGCGCTGCTGCTGGGGCGCCCTCCACGACCGCGGCCTCCACCCCCGCCGCCACCGGCCCCCTGCTGACGGACGCGGAGATGGGCGCACAATACTCGGCAGTCTATGCGCGCGCGCGGCGGGCGCGCGCCGCGGGGCGGACGGCCGGCGCCAGCGGCGCGGCCAGCGCGACCGCGGCCGCGGCCGGCCTGGCCCTGCTGGGCTGCGCCGCCCTGGTCGGCCTGCCCCTGGCGGCCGCCCGGGCGGGGCGGCGGCGGGCGGGCGGCCCGCGCCGCCCCCTGGCCGGCCTGGGCCTGGGGCGCCGCCCGGGCGTGACCGTCAGCGCGTCCTCCGCGGTCACCGCGGTCGCGGGCGACCTGGCGGCCGAGGTGGCGGCGGCGCTGCGGCCTGCGGGGGTGGGGGTGGGCGGCGGCGAGAAGCGGAGCCTGTAAGAGGATGAGGGGTGCAGGGCCGTGTGTTTTACGTATGAAATGTTGAGGAAGGGCGTCATTGGTGTCGATGCGCATGCCAACGGGAAGCCACGTACACGCCACGATCGCACGCATGACGTGCGGGGAGAGAGAAAAAGAGAGAGAAAGAGAGGGTGGAGGAGGTGGGGATGGCGGGCGCGCAGACCCGCTCCGTTGCTCTCTCTTTTGCTCTCTCTCCCTTTCTGTGCGTCCGGCGGGCCAGAGCAGCCATGGCCGCCCCTCCCGCCATCCAGCGGGGCCTGCCCACCATCGACGAAGAAGGTGAGAGGGTAAAGAGAGAGAGAGAGAAAGAGCGCGAGGCGTTGGCGTGTGCTGTTGCTCCGCCCGCCGATTGCTCTCGCTCGCCTTCCTTCTCAACCTCCACCTCTCTCCTTCTCAACCTCCACCTCTCTCCCTCCCTCCCGCACACTCTCCAAGCCGTCACCGCCGCCGGCGCGTCCGTCCTGCCCGACGGCTCCGGCATCACCGGCCTGGGCGGCTGGACGCTGGAGGCACGGTCCGCCCCCATCGCGGGCGAGGCGGAGCTGGCGGCCATCCGGGCCCGCCTGGCCGCCCACCCGGCCGGACCGGCGCCCACCCTGCCGGAGCAGACCTTCGCGGGCTCGTACATCCGGGCCAGCCACGCGGCGTCCGGTCTGGTCCTGGAGTTCACGGCCGCTGGCGCCCTGGAGGCCTGGCTGGCCGCGGGCGAGCCGCCGCTCAAAGTCAAGGAGGCGGCCGCCTGGCGCGCGTCGCGCGCGGCCGACATCGCGACCCACGCCGCGCCGACGCTGACGTACGACTGGACCTTCACCGCGCCGTACGGGGGCGATCTCCGGTCCGACCTGCCCACCTCCTGGGCCCCCGCCACCCGCCCCTTGGACCGGGGCGTGCTGACGGCGCGGGACCCCATCCTGCTCTGGGCGGAGGTGCCGCTGCTGGAGTCGGAGCTGGACGACCACGGGTCCTCCACCACGACCGTCCGGGTGCGGGCCATGCCGGGCGCCTGGTTTGCGGTGGCCCGCTGCTTTGTTCGCGTGGACGGGGTGGCGGTGCGCCTGGTGGAGGCCCGCCTGCTGGTGACGTGGGACACCCGGGGTGGGGGCGGTGAGGGCGGCGGGGCGCCGCCTCGCATCACGCGCGAGGTGCGCCACTTTGCGGGCACCTTTGACGAGCTGAGGGCGGCGGGGGCGCCCGGGGACGGGCCCGCCTACGCGGACGGGGATGCCGCCTCGGACGCGCTGTCTGCGGTCGCCCCCGTCGGCTGCGTCAAGTTCGAGACGACCGAGCTGAAGGTCGGGTGCGAGTGAAGTTGAGAAAGGAAAGGGGGTGGTGTACGCACAGTTTTTTTAAAATCACAGGTCTCTCTTTCTCTTTATCTCACGCCCCGTCCGACGTTCCCGTCGGCTCCAGCTTGGCCAGGTAGGCTTCCACGAAGCGGCGGCTCTTGTCCAGGGCCTCGGCCCGGCGGGCGGCCGCCTCCCGGGCCGCCGCGCACTCGGCCTCCGCCGCCTCGGCGCGCGCCAGGGCGGCAGCCAGGGCGGCGTCCTTGCCGCCCGCCTCGGCCGCTTTGCGGGCGGCCGCGGCGGCAGCCTCCTGGGCGGCCGCCGACTCGGCCCGGGCGCGGTCGGCCGTCTTGGCCGCCGCGTTCGCGGACGCGGTCGCCGCCTCCGCCCGGGCCTCGGCGGTTGCCACCCGCTGCGCCGTGGCGCCCTCGGCCGCGGCCGCGCGCTCCTCGGCCGCCTTGGCCGCCGCCTCTGCTTCGACCGCCCGCCCTTCCGCCGCCTTCACCGCCGCCTGGGCGACCTCGAGCTCCTTGGCCGCCGCGCTGGACTTGGCCTCGCCCTGTTTCTTACCCGCCACCGCGGACGCCACCACCGCCTGCGCCCGGTCCAGCAGCTTGCCCGCCGACGCCGCCTCCTCGAGAGCTCTATCCACCAGAGCGGCGGCCGCCCGGGTCGCCTCCTCGGCGCCGGCCTTGGCGGCCGCGGCCTGCGCCTTGACGGCCGCCAGCTCGGACCGGGCGGTAACCGCGTCCGCCTTGGCGCGGCCGGCCTCCGCGGTCGCGGACGCCAGGGCGGTGGCGGCCTCGCCCTTGGCGGCCTCCACGCTCTGCCGCGCCTCGGCCCGGGCGGCGGCCAGGGCCGCCTCCGCTTCGGCCCGAGCGACCTTCAGCGCCGTCGCGGCTTCCGCTTTCACCGCCTCCAGGGCGGCACCCGCCTCCGCCTTGGCCGCCGCCACGGCGGCCTCCACGTCCGCCTTGCTGGTGTCCGCAGCTCCCTTGCTTGTGGCCGCCACCAGCCCGTCCAGCCGGCTCTGGGCGCGCACCAGGGCGGCCGCCTCGTCCGCATTGGCCAGGGCCTGGGTCGCCACCACCCGGGCGGTGGTCGCCTCCTGCTGCCACCTGGCGCGGGCCTCGTCCGCCGCCTTGAGGCGGGCGCCAGCGTCGACGAGCGCGGCGGCTTTGCCTTCCGCTTCCGCGGTGGCGGAGGCCAGCGCGGATGCGGCGGCCTCAGAGGCGGCTTGCAGCGACGCCAGCGCGGCGGCCGTGTCGGCCAGGCGGCGCCTCAGGTCGGCGGGCGTGGAGGGCTGTGGCAGGGAGAGAGGGTGAATGGAGGGGATGTGGAGGCGGGGGGCGAGCGGGGCGAGGATGGATGATGGATGATGGTGCGTGCGGGCGGGCGAGCGCCAAGGCGCGCTGCGCCCCCACTTCGCGCCCATCCTGCCCACTCGCACCCCCCTTTCCCCACACCTGCGGCTTGGCCAGTAGGGCCTTGGCCTTGGCGGCTGCCTCAGTCAGGCTGGCCGCGGGCGGGGGCTTGGCGGCTGCGGCCAAAGCGGCTTGTTCGGCGCCGCCGCCGCGAGCGGCGGCGGCGGCGGCGTTCACGCTGGCCCGCCGCGGGCGGGCAGGGACGGGTGGGCGGGCAAGTGGGTCTGGTCGGGTCGTGGAGGGGGCGTGGGCGGACCGCATGAGGGCCATAGTGTTCAGCGGGCGGGCAGGGAAAAGGGCCGGGGACGCGTGGGGAGAGAGAGAGAGCCCCCGCGAATTGAGCGACTGGTGGCCGGAGATGACCCGGCCTGCGATGAAAAAACACGGCTTCGCCTATCTTTACACACGCGCCGGAACGTGCGGGGGGAGCAGGTTTATTCTACGAAGGGGACTCTATGCACCTCTTACCACACACGCACACACATGCACATGCGTGCCCACGCAGAGGGCTGTGGGGAGAGAGAGAGGGGGAGAGGGGAAGAGAGGAGCTCATGAGAGGGGACCCCCCCTCCCTCCCCCCCCCCCCAAACCCTTCCTCACGTCCTCTCACCCTACCGGTGGGGCCACCCACCCACACGCGGCGCGTCTCTCTTCCTGCCTGTGTTGGGGATGAAGCAAAGGGTGTGTGTGTGTGGTGGGCTAGCAGGACGGGAGTTCACGCGGGCGGCCTCTTCTCTCCACCCCGACCACCCCCACCCCCACCCCCGCCGCCCTTGACCGCCGCGAGAGCGCGCGCCCGCAGCGCAGCCACGTCCGGCGACCGGCTGCGCGGGCGGCGGCCGTCCCGCCGGGGCGGGCTCCGGGACCGAGACCGGGACCGATGGCGGTGCGAGCCGTGCCGACGGCGGTCCCCATCCCGATCCCGGTCCCGATCCCGGTCCCGGTCCCGGTCCCGGTCCCGGTCCCGGTCCCGGTCCCGGTCCCGGTCCCGCCGCGGCGAGCGGGAGCGGCGGCGACGGCCGCGGTCGCGCTCACGCGACCGCGACCGGTGGCGGGGCCGCTGCCGGTCGTCGGGCCGGCCACGGCCACCGCCGTCCATGGCGGCCGCCACCGCAATCGCGTCCCGCCGGGAGGTCGGCCCCGTCATGGCGTGCAGGGTGGGGCGGTGGCCGGCCTTGGCGGCCGCGGCCGGGGCGTCGGCTGAGGGGTCGGGCGGCGGCGGTGGCGGGGGCAGAGGCGCCGGCGACGGCGCTGGCAGCACGCCGCTTCCGCCACCACCCAGCCGCCGCCGCAGCTCCTCGATCTTGGACAGGGCCTTGGCCGCCGCCGCGGGCGGAGACGGCCCGACAGTAGCAGCACCAGAAGAACGCCCCGGCGGCGAGGCCGCCCTGGCACCGGCCCGCCCGCCCTCGCGCACGGCCGCGCGCGCGGCGGCGACGCGCGTGGCCAGCGCGGCCGCCGCGGCCTGGGCGGCCGCCGCGCGGGCCTTGACCGCGGCCGCCGCCGCCGCCGCCGGGTCGGGGCATGTGCCCTGGCCCGCATCAGCAGCGGCTTTGGCCTCGGCAGGCCCCACCGCCGCCGCCGCCGCCGCCGCGGACGCCCGGTCGGCGGCCGCGCCCGCCGCGCCTGCCGCGGCGGCCGACGCGAGCTCCACCCGCACGGGGCAGCCCGCGATGACGACGCGGTCCAGGGCTGCCGCCCGGGGCGCGTCGCCCGGGCGGGCGTACGTCACCAGCACCAGGCCCGCCCGGGCCGCGGCGGCGCCCTCCACCCGGGCCACGCCCTCCACCCGGCCCGCAAAGGCAAACAGGCGGGTCAGGTGGGCGGGCTCCAGGGAGGGCGACACGCCGCTGACCAGGACGGAGCGGGCCAGGGCGCTGGCGCCCTCGCCCTCGCCCTCGCCGCCGTCGTCAGCCGGCCAGACCACGGACGCGTCCAGGGCGAGGGCGCCCAGGATGGAGCGTGGGCGGGGCGCGACGGAAGGCGCCGACCCGTCGCCCGTCGCCACGGCGGCCGCGGCCGCCTTCTTGCCCCGCCCGCGCGCGATGCCCGTGGCCGCGGCGGCCGCGACCTCGCCCTCGGACGGCGGGTCCCCACCACCCGGCAGCAGCCCCGAGAAAAAGACGGGGAAGGGCGAGCCCGCGACGTGGAGCCCGCCCGGCAGGGTCAGGGCCAGCTCGTAGTCGCCCCGGACGGGCGCGGCCAGGGCAACGCCGTACACGCCGTCCCCGCTGTCGGCGACCGCGACGGTGGGCACCGGCCCAGGCGGCGCGCCCGCCGACCGGGCGCCCGGGCCCGGCGTCAGGCTGGCGGCCAGGCCCGCGCCGCCGGTCCGGATGGGCACGCCCGCCGCGTCCCGGGCGGTGACGAAGAAGGTCAGGATCGTGCCCGCCGCCCCACCGGCATGGCCCTTGCCGTGCAGGGTGCACGCGTCGGGCGCGAGCGGGCCGGCGGGCGGCGGCGCCAGTTTGGGCGCGGCCGCCGCCGCCGCGGCAGCCACCTGTTCATCCTCCTCATCCGTGAACGGCCAGCCATCGTCGGACTCGGACTCGGAGGCAGCAGCATCAGCGGCGGCGTCGCCCGCGGGCTCCAGCTGCGGGCGGGGTGGCGAGGGCGGGCCGGCCGGCACACCGGCCGCCGCAAAGTCAAAGCCCGGCAGGTCGTCGTCCGAGTCGGTCATGCTGAGATAAGGGGAGAGGGAGGGGGAGAGAGGGCGTGTGTGTGTGCTTGTTGCTGTGGGGCAAGGGCTGCCAGGCGTGCGAGGCTGGGGCGGCGGGCGCGAGGGGACACGCACCACAAAAGGCAATGTGGACACTGCATTTTTCACTCTCTCGCATTTTTCGGTTTCCGAAATGGGCGCCGCCGCCTCCCTCCTATCCGCGCCCGCCGCCTGGCGGGCGGCCACCCCATTCCCCACCCGGGCGGGACTGTGCGCGTCCGTTGCCTTCGTCCAGGCCCTGTGGGTCTACGCGACCGTGGCACCGCCGCACGTGCGTTGAACTGGAGGAGAGAGACGCGCAGCTCTCCCCTCGACCGCGCTCTTCAACCTCTCGCTCGCTCACCTCCTCCTTCCCTCCCTCTCCCACAAACACACGCGCCACAAACACACGCGCAGCGCCCGCTCGCCCTCCGGACCGCGGCCGCCCTGCCCGTCCTCCTGACGTCTTCTCTGCTCTGGCTGGCCTTTGACGCGCGCACCGAGGTCGTCGCCCGCGCCCTGACCGCCTTCGCCTTCTCCTGGCTGGGCGTCTTCAAAATAGTCGGCCTGCTCCTCGGCCGCGGCCCGCTCTCGCCGGCCGCGACGGGGCGGACCTGGACCCTGCCCCAGTTCGCCTTCATCCTGACCCTGCCCGTCTCGCCACGGTATGGGGTGGGGCCCGCGTCGGCGTCCGCGACAGCCACCCGCGGCGGCGGCGGGCGCACAGCACCACGCCCCCTGCACCGTGTCCCCTCCCGCACCCGGGTGGGCGAGGCCGCGCCGTCCGGCCTGGCTACCCGCCTCCGCGTCGCGGCGGGCAAGGCCGCCACCCTGGCCACGGTCGTCGCCCTGCTGGAACGGGACCGGTCGCCCCACCACGCCCCGCTACCCGCCGCCCTGCGCCCCTGGTGCTACCTGTTTGGCCTGTACACCTTCTTGGGCCTGACTTATGATGGGATTGCCGCCGCCGCGGTGGCCATCCCCTGGCTCCGCCTGGACCTGTCGCCCCACTTTGACCACCCCTTTTGCTCTGTGTCCTTTGCGGATTTGTGCGTTGTGTGGCCGCGTCAAGGGGTTGGAGGCGGCGCGGCGCGGCGCGGTGCGGTGCGCGGCCTTTTCCGTCTCTCACCATTCTCGCCTCTCTCTTTCCCATCCCATCCCAACACAGGTGGGGCCGGCGGTGGAACCTGATTGCCGGCCACAGCCTGCGCTTCCTGGTGTACGACCCCATCGTGGAGGGCCGCCTCTTTGCGGCCGGCAGCGGCAAGAGCAAGGGCGCCGCGAGCCGGCGGGGCGGCGCGACCCCACCTCCTCGCCCCTCCCCCGCCCGCCGGTCGGCCGCCCTAGTGGCCGCCTTCGCCGCGTCGGGCGCGATGCACGAGGTCCTGCTGGCCATCCTCACGCCCGGCACCTCCCGGTACACGGGCTGGTGGATGGTCTTCTTTTCCGGGTGGGCGGCCGTCCTGGCGGCGGAGCGCAAGGCCGGGGCGGCCTGGACCCGGGCTGGCCTGCCGCCCCTGCCGGCCTGGGTCGCCGCGCCGCTGACGGTGTCCGCCGGCATCGCGGCCGGCCACGTCGGCTTTGTGACGCCCGCGGTGGGGACTGGCCTGGCGGACCGGGTGGTCACCTCGCTGCGGCAGGCATTTGAGGGCGTGGCGGGGCTGGTGGGCGCGGCCTGATCGAAAAATGGTGGAGAGAATTGAAGCGAAGCGCTGTCGGGGGCGCTTTCATTTTTGTGCAACACACTGCCGCCGTCTGTTTTAGTTACACGCAACACGAAGATGGCGCAGCAAGCAACGGCGGGCGGCGGTGTGGTTGCTTTTGGGGAGGCCGGGGTGACGGGGTGGCGGAGAAGAAGCAGAAGGCTCAAAGGCTCAAAACCCTCGACCTCCACCCCTGGGTCACGAAAAGCGCGCGAACCGCCGCGGCCGCAGCCCGTCAGCGCTATTTACCCATGGTAGTACCCATAGTGCTCGCGCCGCTCCTAGAAAGGAAGAGAAAGGGGAGGAAAGAAAAAACAGAGTGAGCGGCGGCCGGTGGCGGCGGCGGTGGAGAGAGAGAGAGAGAGAGAGAGAGAGAGAGAGAGAGAGAGAGATCTCACTGAGAGAGATCAGGGATCCTTCCCCACCCTCCCAGGGACCTCCTCTCTCATGTTCCCCGCTCACCTGGTTGACGTAGGCGGTGGTCCCGCCCACGGCCGCGCACGCCCACGAGCCGCCGCACACGGCAGACCCGATGACGGCGCCCGTGGCGACGTTGCCGTCGTACAGCAGCTTCCGGCCGGCAGCGGCCTCGGCGGGCATGGCGGCCGCGTCGGCCTTGGCGGGCTCGGCGGCGGCCGTCTCCTCCGCCTTCTTGGGCGGCGCCTTGGAGTCGACGACCACGTCCACCTTGGTCAGCGTCGTCGTCTTCAGCTCGTCGGACATGGCCGTGTACTCCGGGCTGGCCAGGGCCTTGGTCACGAAGCCGTCGGCCAAGAGCGGGGTCGCGTCCTTGGCCAGGGGCGCCACCTTGACCGTCAGCTTGCCATCCGCGAAGACGGGGTCGATGAAGCGGAGCGCCGTGCTGACGACCTTGCCATCCCCGTTGGTGCCGGTGATGACGCCGTCGCCCTGGGTGTCGGCTGGGAAGCGGCCGGGCGCGAACGCCTTGTCCAGGTCGGTCTTGCCCAGGGAGGTGTCCAGCTCTTTGGAGGCGTTGTCGAAGACCAGGGTGTCGCCGTTGGTCAGGGTGACGCTGTCCGCGTAGAAGGAGGCCCACATCTCGGCCTTGGCGGGGGCGGCGGCAGCCTCCTCTGTGTAATGAAAGAGAAAGAGAGAGTAGTGAGAGTTGGGAAAAGATGACGGCCTCCCGACGGCCTCCCTCCCTTCCCTCTCTTCGGCCCCACGCGCCGGGCGTGCGACCGCACTGCATTGCGTACGCGCCACGCCCATGCGGTCGGCGACCTCTTAGACTGGCCCTGTGGCGACCTGAGGCACCGGCAGGCACCCGGTCCTGGGCCGCAGATCGCGGGCCGCCATGATGACGAAGCAACACCGCGGGCGCCTTGCCCTGCGGGTGTGCGTGGGTGTGTCTCCAACACTTGGAGACCCGCACCTCGGGCAGGGGGCGACGGCCCGTCGGTCAATCACGCCACTATCGGGTAGCGCATCCATCAAGGCCCGATCTTTGGCGGCGGGGGCAGGCGCGCAGGCACCGGATCGTGCTATGCGGGCACGTGCATTGATGGAGAATCGCGCGCGGGTGACCCACTGGGTTCGGTTCCATGCGACTCCGCATGCGCCCGCCCTCGCACCGCGCCGCGCTCCTTCGCCCCGTCCCCTCCCAGACCACGTACCCGCAGCCATAGCCGGAGCCAGGGCGAGCGCCAGGAGGCACAGAATGGAGACGGTACGCATTTGATCGGTGTCTTGTTTTGGTTGTGATGAGCGAGTCTGGGGTGATGAGCAAGACGTAAATGATGGGAGGGAGGAGAAGAAACAATAATATTTATTTTGCATCACTCTTCTTACTTACAAACAGCGGCGAACTAGAAAGCAACAGCCGACGGCGTGCGCCATTGTGCTTTGTTTTTGAAGGAGGGAATGAAGGCGGGGTGGAGTGGGAGGAGAAACTCATCCATCAAACCCACCCAACCCTCTGGTCACGCAGCGCCCACGCCGCCACTGCCGCCGCCCCGTCAAAGCGTGGTGGGTGGGTGGAGGCCGCCGCCCTGGGACGACCGCCGCCCCGTCCGCGCCGCCCGTGCCGCCTCCGCGCCCGCGCCCGCCGCGTACCGGGCCGCCCGCCCGCCTGCAGCCCCGACCGCGGACGGGCTAGTCGCCTCGATGGGCACGACGGACCGGGCGTGGCCGCCGCCCCCGCCGCCGTGCCCGTGCGGCGGCGTGGGCGTCTTGCCGAAGAAGGAGGCCAGCCGGGCCTGGTCGGGCGTGAGCGCAGGGCCGGGCGAGGGCCGGGCGGCGGACGGCGGCTTGGCGGCCGACGGCGGCGTGGGCCAGAACGCACCTGGCGATGGGGTGGGACGGTCGCCATCGCCGGCGCCACCGCCCCCACCACCCCCCGGCGAGGGGCGGGCAGCCGTCGGCACGACAAAGTGGGAGCGCACGGGCGAGGGCGTGCCGGACGCGGTGGCGGCTGCCGTGGAGGGTGCGGGCGAGGCGGCGGCGCCCGGCCCGCCCGCGGGCAGCCAGCAGGCCTCGCCCGGGTCGCGCGGTCGGCCCCGCTGCGGCGAGGGTGTGCGCCGCGCGCCGCCGCCCCTGCCTCCCCCTCCCCGCCGCCGCTCGCCACCGCTGACCGCCAGGCTGTCCGCCAGGGCGGCCGCCAGCATGGCCGTCTCCTCCTGGGCGGGCGACCGGCCGCCGCCCACCAGGGACGGCGGGAACAGGTCGGCGGGCGTCAGCCCCGCCGCCCCGTCCCCCCGGCGGTTGGCCGCGCTGGCGGCCTCGCTGCCCGCGTGCGCGGCCGCCAGGGCGGCGCCGCCGTACGCGTGCCCACCCGGCGCCGCGCCCGCCCGGGCGACCGACCCCTCAAACGCGGCGGCGGCGGCCAGATCGGCCGGGTCGGCGACGGGCAGGCGGCCGCCCCGGGCCGCAAAGGGCCGCGGGATGGAGGAGGAGGAGGACGAGGTGGCCGCGGTCGCGGCCGCCACGGCCGCCGCGCCCGGGCCTGCCCGGCCTCGGCCGCTGCCCTCGCCCAGCAGGACCGCGCCCAAAAAGGCCAGGCCGCTGGCGTACCAGCCGGCCGGCCGCACCGTGTTGTGGTCGCCCTCAAACTCCACGCACGCTGCGTCGCCCGCGTAGGCGGCCACCAGGCGGCGGGTGTGGGCGATGGGGATGAAGGCGTCGCCCGGGGCCGCGCCAAACAGGGCTGGCGCAAAGCAGCCCGGCGCGGCGGCCGCGGGCTGGACGGCGCCCACGTCGAACCCGGCCCGGCGTGCCACGCTGCGCCGCATGAGGGCCAGGGCCGCCCGGGTCAGGGCCCGCGGCACGGGCAGGCGGCGGGCGGCCACCAGGTCGACCAGCAGGTCCGGCAGGGAGGCGAAGGGCGAGTCCAGGACGAGCGCGGCCACGCGCGGGTCGCGCGCCGCATAGAGAAGGGCGGCCGCCGCGCCCATGGACCGGCCCCACAGGGCGACCGCCAGGCGGGCGCCGCCCCGGCGGGCGCGCAGGGCGCCGATGGCGGCCGTCAGGTCGTCCACCTCGTGGGCGCCCAGGGTGACGTACTCGCCCTCCGAGACGCCGGAACCCTGGCATTGAGGGGGAGAGAGAGGAGGTGGGTGAAGCGGTGGTGAAAAATGGAGAGAGGGATGGCAAGGCGTCTGCTGCATGCTCCACGTCTGCGCACGTCCTCTCTCTCACCGAGAAATCCATGGCAAGCACGGCCAGCCCGCGCGGCAGCAGCAGGTGGAGCACCTCCTCCGCGTCCCGGCGGGAGCCGGAGTTGCAGTGGCAGTAGACAACAACGGGGGTGGGGGTGGCCGCTGCCGCCCGGTCCGGGCTGCCTCCCAGGCGCGAGGCGCCACCGCTGCCGCCCCAGCCCCTGTCGGGGGAGGAGGACGACGTCGCCAGCCCCGCCGGCTCGTACAGGGACAGCTGGAGCAGGTAGCCCCGCGGGTTGCGCTGTTATGGTAAATAGACAGAGAGAGCGAGTGAGGAATTACGAACGAGCGCGCGCGGGGAGGGGGTGGGCGGTGGGGCAGGGGGGGCGCCGCTCTTGCGCGCGCTCTCTTGTCTCTGTCCACTCACCACCGCAAAGTCTTCCCGGGTATACGCCCGCCCATTGGCGTTGAACCGGCCAGTCGGGCCTCCCACCAGGTCAGCGGGGGTGTAGGCGTCGCTATGGAGATGGAGGAGGAGGAGTGCGTGAGAGAGGGAGAGACAAAGCGTGGCGCATGCGGCCACGCAGCGGCGGACGAGGCGCTCTCCTCCTCCCCGGTCTCTCTGCTCTCTCTCCTTACCGTGGCGGCCGGCAGATGGCCAACACCAGCTCGTCCCAGGCGCCGCTCATGGTGTCTCCAGTGCGACAGTGGGTGTGCGTGTGTGTGTGTGTGTGTGTGTGTGTGTGTGTGTAGAGTGCTGTATCTTCGCTTTTCTCTCAGAGAAAAGGGAGAGGAGACTGCAGCCCACTGCCCTTGCCCTGCCCAGACCCCACATTCGTTCCCTTCATCCCCCCCCCCTCTCCCTCATACACCCATGTCGGCCCGCCCCGGCCACCTGGCCGTCCGCGCGGCCGCCCGGCCGGTCCCAGCAGCCCGAGGCGCCGCCGGCCGCCCCAGGCCGACCGTCGCCGCGCCGGCGCCAACAAGCCCGCCGGCGCGCAAGCCGCCCGCGCCGCCGCCGCTTGCGCCCACCGTCAGCCTGTCATCGCCCGCCCGGGCCGCCTCCATCGCCACGGCTGAGGTCGCCGTCATGAAGGCGAAGGCGCTGGCGGGGGAGCTGGCTGCGGCCAAAGCCCGCATCGCGGACCTGGGTGAGTTTGGGCTCCTTTTTTTCATGCCCCAGTCGGGGCATCGCCCCCCCGAAATGAGAACCCTCCGCCTTGCCTCCCTGCCCTGCACAGGGACCGGGGCCACGGCCGCGTGCAGGGGCTAAGACTGCCGACGCCCTCCCTCACACACAAGCAACATCGCCATCACTCTCCCTCTCTTTCCCGCACGTCACCCAGAGCGCGAGCTCGCCGCCGCCTGCCCCCCCCCTCCCCCTCCTCCACCCACGACCACCACCATCCTGTACAAGACGGGCTGGGCGTCCGCGTTCGCCCACCTGTCCTCGGACGGCGGCCCCTGGACGGCCGCCCCCGGGCTGGCCCTGCCCCCGCCCGGGCAGGACGACGGCCCCTGGCGGGCCCTGGTCGTGCCGTCGGCCGGGAAGGTGGAGGTCGTGTTCACCGACGGGGTCGGCGCGTGGGACACGCCCGACCCGACCGCGCCCAAGGGCGTGAACTATACCATGCGCGGGGGGGGGGGGTGGACGGTGCGGCGCGGGGCGGCGGCCCGGGTGGCGGTCCCCGAGGAGCGGGCGGCGGACCCGGGCGCGGGCGGGTGGGGGTGGGTGCCGTGAGTGCGCCAGGGGTGGGCGGGAAGATGGGGAGAGAGAGAGAGGTCCTTTTTGCAGGCGTGCA
>Ga0114918_10000697_pt1 | contig 29363 bp, 36 predicted proteins | sample LantaG_FD_87015 | JGI IMG/M metagenome (GOLD analysis project Ga0114918, IMG submission 87015) | Deep subsurface microbial communities from Baltic Sea to uncover new lineages of life (NeLLi) - Landsort_02402 metaG | ecosystem: Environmental > Aquatic > Marine > Oceanic > Sediment | place...
AGCATCCATATAAACTCAGCATACGACTCGAACGCGCAAATCAAGTCAATCACGTAGCTGACTGTCAGGTCAAAGAAAATCAGCGTGATTATCTTTGCCCTGGCTGTCAGGTTGGAAATTAAAGATTCTCGCACATCAGTGTTGCCGTCGCATTGCCACTGCACGGGCTCCTCTTCAAGCCACGGCTCAGGTTCATGAAGTCCGCCCAGCTGAGTGGCAAGACTGCGGGTTCCGCAGCGCCCAGATCCGCATCCAAATATCATGTCCCCTCCTCAGCGCCGGGACCGGCGCTGTCGCTGGGCCCCACTCTTCCACGACGAAGCGGAGTATCGAGATAGGCCTGCACGTCCGAAAGCGTGACGACTATCTGGCCAGAACCCAATCTGGTGTGGGGGATATGGCCAGATTTGACCCGCGTGTCGATTCTTCCGTACCTCGTACAAAGTTTTTCTGCTGCTTTTGCGATCGTCCAAAGTTCGCTTGCGTCTGGCATATGAAATTCCTTGAGAATGTGAGTTACAAAAAGCCCCGTGGATGTCCCGCCACGGGACGGGGACCTGGGAGGGTCAGGTCATGTGCAGGTTTAGTGGCTATGAAACACTCAGCACTCTGCACTCACTGTCCGGTCACTCCCGGATGTGGTCAGTTTTAGATTGCACCAGCGAGCAAACGACAAAACTCAACAGGTGCCATCAGGGGACTGAAACCCGATTTAAGTGATACTCTTCCGGGATAAGACTCAGAAGACTGGGGAATGATTCTGACTGCCTGACGATCAGCGTGCGGCAGGTCTTTCCCTTGAGGTGTAGCTTGAAAGCTTTAATTGTGATGTGCCCAATGAGTGCCTCTTCATTGTTCCGGCGACCATCTTTGTTTGAGTTCATTCTGCGAAGCTTCTCTCTTAGCACGTATGCTGGATCACTTTCCCTGAGAGCGGCCCCAGTACAAAGTGCTTCGAAGAATTCTTCAGACTTCTCCTCATTAATCAGATCAAAGGCGTACCGGAATGCCACATACAAACTCCCGAGCATAATGCCTGTCATTCGATGCTTATGTCTGGCAGCACGAAGAAATCGCTCTTCGTTGTCTTTCATGTACTCCAGCAGCTCGATCGTACTGATATTGCTCCTGTTTCCGTGCCGAGTAGCCAGCCCCGACATCAGCATCATGGCTTTCCGGACAGCAGATGCCATGGCGTTTGTGTCCATATAGCCAGCCGCATGGAAGATGTCACCTGCCGTTCGCTTTTTGCCGGTGTCCTGGACTGCAAAGGTGCTTTCGTCGACCCCCCGAGCAACTCCCGTGACAATCGGGACTCCTGAGTCAACAACAGCCATGAGCCGGTGCTGTCCGTCAATAAGCCGAGAACAGCCATCCGTGAGCTTGATGGTGTCGCCAGTTTCCTTCCAGCGACCATTCTTGATGTCGGACGCAAGCCTGGCCACAAGACCGGCAGACACTGGTCGATTGCCGGAGTTAACGCTCAGCCACACCGCTGCCTGCTCGGGAGTGACCTGCTCTGACGAAAGAGTAATTGCCATCTGGTTTTCCTTCTGAGTATTGAAGAAACTGATTTTCCGCTGCCGAACTGTATTCTTGCTGACTGGCCTGGAATGTCCAGTCTTAATTCGTGTGTTTTTATGAGAATTACGATCTGCTAATCAACGCAACGGCCAACTCTATTGCGTTTAGGGTCCAGAAAGTACGCCACTGCCACTGTTCCTGGTCTCTCCACCACGCAACGGCCAGTCCGCCCATGAACAGGTGTGCAATATCCTTGTATACCTGGACAAAACTCAATGGCTCTGGATCGACCGTTGCTCCGATCCAGACGCGAACCGCAGACAATGCCACCGCGAATGCTATTGTTGCCTTCATCTTGGATCTCATTATCGCAGTGAGAGCGTCATCTTTCGCGGATCCACATTTCAGGCGGGTCGAAGTTCGTATTTAACGAACCCTGCTCAGACTCAATATAGACAGATCCCGGCTCAGACTCGAAGAAGTATGAGAACTCATGGTCGTTTTCGCACCACAGCTTAATCTCAACCACGGATCCGCCTTTATCGTGAATCCTGATAGGCAAGGTAACTACCCGGTTTCCCGTAATTCGTGTTGAGAACTTCTGCTGCTCGCCCTGTGCGTACCCGAGATGGACATTGTTAGTTGAGCATGTCGGGCAGATGAGCTTTCCATCCTTCTCCTGAATCACTGGCATTTACTTCACCAATCCATTGTATTTTGTGAGTGTCTGTCTAATTCGTTGACGACAACTTTGAGGTCTTTGAGTATCTCATCCGGGAGATACAGCTCGTCGTCTTTGTGTCCCGTGCCGTTTACATACTGGACAACTTTCGACCAGTTGTCGAGGCCCAGTTTTCTGGCAATCGAGTCAAGTAGCCCTTCCATGGGCTCGCTCCATAAGTGCTATCATGTCTGATTCCAGAACTTCAAAGTCCTTCCAGACGCTATCTTTCCCGGCCAATTTCATAATCGCAACAGCGCGAACAATAAGCTGGATCATCTCAGGGGCCAAGGCGATCAATCTGGCGTCTGCTGACTCTGGGTCCAAATCCCCATCACTGTTTAAGAGCCAGGTCTCCGGATGTCCACCCCTAATTTCCTGCTGGCAATTATAGCACTCCGCATACACCTCATGCCCTGTCGACCTGAGGACTGATTTGCCGTCCTGATCTTCCAGTCGCCACTCTCTTCCATGCCGTACCCAGTGCCATTTATCCATGAGTCTCTCCGTCTGTTTTAATCTGACCCCTCAGCTTCATGACAATGGCTCGCATTTCCTCTTTGGCCAAGCCTGGAACAAACGAGTCGATTTCTCGGAACTTGTATCTTTCAAGATTACTGATTGTCTCGAAACCACCAGCCCCGTAAAAGTCACTCGGATGCAGAATATTCCGATGCTGTTCTAAAAGCTCAGCTGCCTTTCTGCTGAAGTCTAGCCTTTTACGCATAACATCACTGGTAATTGCATTGGTGATTTCTTCAAGCATTTTTGGTTTCCTTGTGCGATTATTGAGAACTATTGCCCAGCTAGGCCTTGTCGTGATGATTCACCTCGAAAACTGCTCTTGAGAATCCCATCGGAGTTACTGATCGCAGATCGGCCCGCTCCGGTGAGGGTGACATTTCCCAGATAGCCTGGCTGACCCCTTCTGGCTTTTCTGTTATCTGGAACTCAGGCATAACGAATGTGTCGTTCGTCCAGAGGCACGTCTTCTTCTGGTACATGTCTCCGTAATTCCATGGCTGGAATATGTAGTCGGGTTTACTCCACATCGTTGATAGTCGGCCAACTGGATTTTCGATCATCCACGGGGCGCGACTCCATTCCCCGATGCGTCGACAGGCTTCGACGAGAGACAGGGCATCGATCAGCAGATTCAGCCCCTTCTTTGGCCAGTCCTGAGATCCAGAGACGGCGAACAGAGTGCATTCCGGGGCTCCGAACACCATAGCTATATCCCAGTCGGGATCCGGCCACCATGTCCTGACGTCGCCCCACTGGTACGTAATATTGCCTTTGATTGTCGGCTTGCGTATAGGGTGCTGAAGATCAACGCAGATACATTCGTACCCGGCTTCTGCCCATGGCTTTACCATGTTTCCTGTGCGGTCACACAGAGAGATCACCTTCTGAATCATGCGTACTCCCGTGAATTAACTTCCAGACACCATCTTCAAACTGAAGACTGTCGCCTGGCTGTATCTTGTGTACTGAATTATCGTAATCTGTGTACGTGCTGCCTTCGGACGTGATAATTCGATTCGACAGTATGGCCCGCCCCGCCTTTGACGGCAGGTTGCCAGCCCGGCTCCGATAACAGAGCTGGCCCCTGTCGTTTATCCCCAGGTGGGCCACGTGTCGGATGTTAATCATCACAGATTGATTTTGCGAGGACGTTTCTGACACTTTGGATAGCGTCGTTTCCGGACATCTGTTCTGAGCCTGAATACACTACGCGAACATCGCCGTTCGACTCAATGGCGATATGCCCGGTGCAGTATTCAGTCTCAGGATTGAATGTCAGGAACGTACTGACCCTGCTACTGGAAGGGAACTGACGAATGGAAAATCTACTCATGTCGCACACCCTTTCTTGTAGGTGGACTGTCAATATCTAAATTGTGACGTATTTTTGCCTACCGAGTCGATACCATTAATTAGGTCGAGGTTCACGGCTAGTAGTTAGACCACAGGCATTCCGTCTTGATTTCCTTGAGTTTCGAGCTGCTGGCCTTGTTGTCGATCTGTATTTCGTGCCTTTTCCATCCATACTCTCTCTCCGCGTCAAGATACAAATCAGATCGATATCCAGATAGGATGAATTTGCCTTCGACTCCCCCTAAGGCGACCAATAGATCGGAATGTTCCGAATCTGTCATCTCAAACGCATAGTCGCTAGTCGTTACTCGTGTCTCGTGTTTATATGGAGGATCTGCGTAAATGAGCGTGTTTGGGCCATCTTGAGACTTAATTACGTCTATTGCGTCCCTGTTCAGCACCACTACTCGCCTCAATCGTTCATGAGCATCCCGTAGCCCTTCGACAGCGGACAGCCATGAAGACACCTGCTCATTCATTCCTCGCCGCGTCCTGTTTCTGCTAAGGGTCGCGAAGTCCTTCCCGAGGCCCTGTCGAGACTGTCGAAAACGAACAAAGAACCTCCACGCCTCCGTAACAGAAGAGTCCCCAGAGAAATACCCGACGCTCGAATCGTCTTCGAATTTCTCCGGGAGACTAAATACAGTTTCGTCCAGGGCAGTGAGGTCGCAAAGCCTTTTGAATTCATTGTAGGAATCTGGATCGCGGAGACATGACCAGAAGTTGGTCAATCCAGAATTGAGATCATTCACCACCTCGCTGTGCCCTTCTATCCACTTTACGGGCTTCGCAAAGAGAACAGCCAGCCCTCCGGCGTATGGCTCCACATAGTGAATATGAGGAGGGAACATGCTAATGATCTGATTTGCGAGGTAGTATTTACCGCCGCTAATGCCACTTCAGCGGGTGACATGCCCGTGAAGTGGATTTTCCTTTCTTTTTAATGATCATATGTGCTTCCATGTTTTACGGTTACAAATATAGCTTATGTTTGCTTCGGTAACGCCAAATTCAGATGCGATTCGACTAAGCGTCTCTCCACGTAATCTCGCGTCGCGAATTTCAACAACTTTTTTATCGGTTAACTTGACTGTTGAGGATCGTGTCCCAACACAGTCAGTGCCGTGCCTCTTCATGTCCTCTTTGTTTGATTCTGGAGTGTCCCACCTTAAGTTACATGGAGAGTCATTCGTGCAATCGCCATCGTCGTGACAGGCTTCCATTCCTGGTTCTCTTGGGCCTTTTGTTGCTAGCAAAGAAAAATAGCTTCCGTACCTGCGAACATAGTTCCCGCTGTCGCTCCTTAGCGTGTACCTCTTTCTGCCGTCTGTCTTTCTTACGTCAGGCTTTAGCTCTCGTTTTCTTTCTCCACGAATCCTCCAGACTTTCCCGTCACACGAAACGATATATTTCGAAAACCCTGGTATCCGATGCCATTTAAGGGGCTGCTGCAAGCGTGACTTTTTCAAGTTCTGCCCTAATACTGTTCAGGTGATTGATTGCGATATCCAGCTGAGAATGCAGTGCCTCAGGGATTGATAATCTGGCTACGTGTAGCGATTTAACCTGTGAGCCAAGAGTTAGAATCGTCCCTTCGAGGCTCGCCACATTCTTGATGATCTTCTTTTGGTCGGCCTTCTTCCCAGGCTGGCCGATCTTCTGCGCGACTCCGTATCCGGTAGATACTCCCTTTTGGAGAGCGTCCTCAATCAGCCCGGCCTTCTTTTCATTCCCGGCACTTCGCCACGCCTCTGCTGTCTTGATCGCCCGCTGCCCCATCTGGAACGTCTTCTTGCTCACTCCAATATGGTCACACGCCACGTCCTGCGGAGAGGCAGCTGATCCAGTCCGGGCCACGTAGCTCCGGGTAAGCTCAACCACTTTCTCGTAGCTCTGCCTGGTCATCCCAGACAGCTCCATCAGCTCTTCGTCGGTGTGTGCGTCCGGCTCGTAAATCGGAAGCCCGGAAGCCCGGCGAATCCTGTTCTGCGTCTGAAGCAGCTCCGTCAGGTACATGATCTCTCGTACCTTCTGGACATTTGACCGATTCCTCTGGTGGCGATTATCCTCAATCAGGGCGAATCCGACTTCTTCAGCGTTATTAAGACTCCGCCTGACAACAACAGGAACTTCACTCAGGCCTGCGTGCTCTGCGTGAAGCTTGCGACGATGCCCCTTAACGATCATTCCGTCCGGAAGTACCTCTATCGGCGTGTCGATTCCGTGATCCTGAACCGACTTGAGCATGTCCGGATCAACGCTCTCTTCTCCGTAAATCTCATAATTGAGAGGGTTGTTCCTAAGCAGGGAAATCGGAACTGTCGTTATTGTCCCGTCCGGAATCTGGCTGAGGTCTTTCATTTAGGGCGATATCCAAAATTCTGGTGAAGTTCTGGTTTCTTGTCTGTAAATATCCGGGAAATACACATTCCCCGTCTTCGTTTATCTCTGTCAGTATGAACAGGGGGACGAAATCAGACCCCTGAGCATTGTCTGTAAATATGGTGATCGCACAGTCATTCCCCTTGGGATCGCCGACGATCTGCACGTTTTCGAGCTGAATGTCAGCAGGATGCCAGTCCTCCAGTAACTCCGGGTAGAGTTCCTTCATTCTTGATCGGGCGGCATCTTCGAGAATCTGAGACGTTGATTTGCTCACGGCCTTCTTTCTTAATTTGAGGTAGCTGGATTTCAGGGCAGTCTATCAGCAAATTTCATCGCGTCAAGAAATCCCGGGATAGAAATCAAAATGGACATGCGACTACCATTACTTACGTTTTCTCTGAGTGAGTAGTCCATTCTCAGGCTCCGTGGATGGGCTGCTCTTTTATTCTTTCTGCTCTTATGTCATGTTTTGGCACTCAAGGCCAGAATATACGGAGCAAACACAGATGCGATTTTTCCCTTCCCGCGACGATAAGATTGCAGGCTTACGATCCGAGATTGCCCAGATCCGCAAGGACAAGAGGGCTACACAGGCGGAAAAGAACCAGGTCGAGGCAAAGCTCCAAGCCAAGATCTCGGAGATGCGAGGGGTAATCGAAGAGCTTGAAGACAAAGTCGGAGAGCTTAAGGGGCGGGTTGGAGAACTTGAGCAGATCGAGAGCGACCTGAGGATAGAGTCCGAGCAAAACCTGAACGCCTTTCAGTTGTCTGAACAGAACGTGGAGCTTCAGGCCCACATAATCGCCGGTTACATCGCGGTTCGAAAAAGCGAAACGCTGGCCGTAAACGCAACACAAGGTGTTCTGGAAAACGGAGTGAAGAATGCCCCTGACCAATCTGGAATCGATACTGCAGAACGCTGGTAGTTCGTTCCGCAACGTGGAGTTCTCTCAAGGCAAGACTCCCGGGCGGGACATTCGGCCTCTTCCGGCAGAGCAGCAGTTTCCTGTAATGGCGAACAGACTGGGTCCTGCGGGAAATCCAGCAAGGTGGGTCGAGGACCGAAATAAGTACGCCCAGCAGTACAAGGGCTCAACTTATATCGCCATCGGGGCGATTGCTCGCATGGCTGCAATGCAGAAAGCCAAAGTTTTCCGCAAATTCAAGCAGAAGGGCACTTGGAAGACGGAAGAGGTTTCTCCGACTCACCCGCTTGTTCAGCTTCTCCGAGATGTAAACCCGGTCGACACTGAGTGGGACTTGTGGTTTTACATGGTCGGATGGAGGCTCTTGACTGGCGATTCGTTCCTGTACAAGGCAAAGAACGGGTTCGGTGTCCCCCAGCAAATCTGGCCAATGCCGACACAGTGGGTCAAGGTCCTGTCTGGCGAGACAGAGATGGTTGGCGGATATCAGATCAACTCTGGTTCACTGGGAGACGACTGGGTCGTTCCTCCAGACTGGATGATTCACGTCAAGAATCCGAGCTTGGACTGGTCAGACAGTGGCCGGTATTACGGAACACCGTCAATCAAGGCTGCTGCCACGACGATTGACCTGGAAGATGAGATGCACCGGCGTCTGTACTACCAGTTCAAGAACTTCGCGGCTCCCGGTATGGTCTTTGAGTGCGACAAGCGACTCCAGCCGCACCAGGTTCACCAGCTTTGGGCTAACCTGTTTGCTCAGCACAGCATGGCCGATCAGACCGGTGCTCCGATGATTTCTCACTCAGGCCTGAAGCTTTCCGGGCAGTACAATTCCGGAAGCGTCAAGGAGCTTGACTACTCTTCGAGCCTGGACAGAACCCTGTCGATCACCTTGGCCACGCACGGGGTTCCCAAAGAAGTTGTGGGTCTGACGGATGGATCAAACAAGAGTACATCCGAGGCTGCACTTATTGTATTCGCAAAAAACACGGTCGATCCGATTTTGGAGCACCTGTCTCAGCATCTGACACAGAAACTAGCGTCTGACTTCCCGGGCAACCTGTTCATTAAACTCGGTCCCTGTAACGTCGACTCACAGCAGAGCTTGCGGGACAATATTCTGACATGCCTGAAATGCGGCGCTATTACTCCTGATGAGGTTCGTGAGCTACTCATGCAGCTCAAGCCTTTCGGCGGCGAGATGGGCGACCGACCCGTCATGGTGTCTGGTTTTCAGATCATTGATCCAGCAACTGGCAACCCTGTTGTTCCGGGAGAGGAGCCAAGCAAAACCCCTGAGAAATCAGACCAGAATGGGTCGACTCCTCCGAAGCAGGCTCAGGTGGGGCGGATGGCTCTGAATAACTCGAATTGACGCTCGGAGTAACTGGAACTCTGTGATGTGACAGTATCGCATCATCCAATAGGGGGAGATCATTAGGAGACTTAACTCTCAATAGCTCTTCTCGGGTTCCCTTTTTGAGCTTCCTGTTAATCACGAACAGCCCGACAGTTCTGGGTTCTCCGGACACCCACTGAGGAAACAGGCTCTCTTCCAGGTATATTGCCCTCTCCTTGATCATCATCTTCATGTCTTCGAGCGGTACGTTGCCTTCTAGATGCCCGCTGTTCAAGTTGAGGTTGTTTGCAAATCTCCAGTATCTATCTGCCATCCTTACATACCCACAGTTCAGGAGATCGACTATTCCTGAGATTAGGTCTTTCCATCCAGATCGCATTCCTTGCCGGAGCTTCTCCAGGCCAATGTCCACCCTGCCCATGGCTTTTCTGGATGTGATATTCAGTGAGTTGGTTAACTGTGCGGTATCAGGTCGCCCTAGCCATGACGCCAAAACTTGCCGTATCATTTCCGACTTATCCAGCCGCCTAACGCCAGCCGCATCCTGAAGCAGCACAGACAGCTCATTCGATGCGCGGAACTTAATGGACACAGAATCAAGTCTCTCACTCATTAGGATTTCCTATGTCTGAAAATGTGAATATGTCTGGCGACGTCTTTAAGTCATATGACGGAGAAGACGGGAGCCTGTATGTCTACGGATCGCCCCTTGTCCCCGAGGTGACTGACCATCAGGGAGACATTATCAGTTCGGACGAGATTCGCAAATCCTGCCGCGACTACATGATTCGCAGTCAGGTTTCCGGGATTGGCCACCGAACGATGCTCTCGAAGCAGGATGTGCAGCTGACGCAGTGCTTTCTGGCCCCATGTGACTTCGAAATCGATGGGTTTGAATTCACAAAAGGCTCCATGATTACTGAGTACAGGATTCCTGCCGAGTCCGAAGAGCTGCAAAAGTCTGTGCGCGAGGGGACTTTCTGTGGATTCTCGATTGGCGGAAAGGCTGCCCACACTGAAATCGAAGAAGTCCCTTCAGAATAGAGATAAGTGGACATTAAATGCAGACACTGACATGGAATACTAATCGTGAGCAGATCGCACCGGGCCGGTTTCGGTCCGACGTGCGAGGTAAGTGGATCAACTGGCTGGACGCCGACGGCTGGAAAACGATGTCGGCTGCGTTCGTCGAAGATTCGGGCGGGTTCCGAGCGGCCAACATCCCGGGCGTCTACCAGGCGCCTGCGAATTCCAATCAGCCGGTCACGCTATCAGTTGAGCAGCGATACAACGTCTTTAGCAAATCACTAATCAACGACGCACCGCTGGTCATCGAAGCCACTCCGGAAAACATCCGCAACGTGGCGGGCATACTGAGCCCTGACCTGTCGAGCGTGGTCTACCCCAACACCTGGGCAGACGGCATTGATCTGCGGTATCGAGTTACACAAAACCGAGGCCCTCGGGTATCTCGCGAAGTCGTGATTAACTCAATGCCAGCGGGGACCGGTGACCTGGAATTCTCATGGCTGATTGCGGCGGGCGGCGGCGCCCAACTGTACAAGGGCAACTCGCAGGCATGGCGAGGCAATCCAAACGATCGAGCGTTTATTCAGGGCCAGGGCATGGTGATGCGGGCTGGTAGAAGTCGGGCCGGCGAATCGACTGAACGTGGCAGTGGAATCAGAACGCCGAAAGCCTGGTACTACAACGCGGATGGTGAACCGGTCACGACTGATATTCGTGTCGACTTTGCCCTCGTCAGCCGTGACGTGATTCGAGCCACGAAGGTGATTCCGAGATCGTTGGTAGTTGCTGCACTGGCTGCGGGCTCAGCATTGTACTCGGATGACACGAGCACGTTTTATCCGGACCCTAGTGTTGAGGTGACGAGTGTTGATGGGTTCGTGAGTTATTTCCAAGGGTCTGGAATGACGTGGGCTGAGGTTCAATCTCAGGCAACCAGCAATGGTGGTGACGATAACAGTTCTTTAGCGACTATGTGGCTCAGAGCTGACAGCATTACGAATAAATACGATGACATAGACAGGATGCTGTTAGGGTTTGATACATCGCCAATTGACGATACTCACCTCGTGGATAGTTCCACACTGAGAATAAGGCCATGGGATCAGATTTCCGATACTCTAGGTGAGCACGACTTATCTCTGGTGTCCTCGTCACCCGCATCAAACACGGCTATTGTCAGTGGTGATATTGATAGCCTGGGTTCCACAAAACTCGCTACCGACATGACGAATGCCAATTGGACTGCGGGAACCGAACAAACTTTCACGCTAAACGCGGCAGGATTAACCCATATTGATAATACAGGTGTGACAAATTTCGGAATACGATTCGAACCGGATGCAGCTAATGTTGAGCCTACATGGATTACCGGAACACAGTTAAAGGTTCGAATCAAAACCGCAGACGATGCCGGTACGGATAACGACCCGCTCCTGACGGTCATTCACAGCGCAGGTGCCACAGGAAGCCCCATTCCATACTACAATGCAGTTCAAGCAGGAGCCCTGTCGTGATTTATATTGACGTCGATGCAGCAGTGACAGTGCCTGTAAATATCATGCCCCTCTTGGATGATACTGATTTCATCACTCGTGAGGTCGCCATTGCATACAACCAGGCTGGCATGGACCTTGTGTGGAATTTCATCACGCCAAACGGGACGATCACCCAAACGGCTGTCACCCCGACAACTGCCGGGGTCTACGATTGGACGCATATTGGCGACGGTATGTACAAGATTGAAATTCCGGCATCGGCTGGTGGGTCGATCAACAATGACACGGAAGGCGTGGGCTACTTCACTGGCATCTGTACCGGAGTTCTCGCGTGGCGGAGTCCTGACATCTGTTTTCGTGCGGCAGGGCTGAATGACGCACTGATCGAATCAGCCTACTCAGTGACACGTGGACTGACGGGGACGGCGTTGCCTGCAGCAGCAGCAGACGCAGCGGGCGGGGTTCCGATCAGCGACGCGGGTGCTTTGGATATTGACGCCAAGCTGGCGAACACGAACGAGATCACAGTTGCAAGAATGGGAGTGTTGACAGATTGGATTGATGCTGGTCGACTCGATACACTCCTTGATCTGATTAAAACTAAAACAGACTTCCTACCATCAGCAACTGCTGGAGCTGCGGGTGGAGTATTTATTGCGGGAACTAATGCAGCAACAGTAGTCACAACATCATTGACTACCACATTTACAGGCAACGTAACTGGGTCTGTGGGCTCGGTTACTGGAGCGGTGGGTTCTGTCACTGGTTCTGTTGGGTCGGTTGCTGGCAATGTAGATGGATCGACGGCAAGTGTTACTGGAGCTGTTGGTAGCGTAGCTGGTAACGTAGACGGAAACGTAACGGGATCAGTTGGATCGTTAACAGGCCATACAGTCCAGACCGGAGACACATTCGCTAAATTCGCAGGTATTACACTTCTGGCCGAGTGGCTCGGAATGATCTTCGGGAAACAGGCTGGTGATGCAACTGCCCTGACAGAAGTTAAAGCTACTGGTGCAGGGTCAGGTGACTTCAATCCGGTAACCGATTCACTGGAAGCACTCCAGGAAGATGGCATTACTTCGGTTTCTGGAGCAGTTGGGTCAGTTACCGGGGCCGTCGGTTCGGTTGCAGGTAATGTCGGCGGTTCAACAGCAAGTGTGACAGGGGCTGTTGGCAGTGTTGCAGGTAATGTCGACGGAAATGTTACAGGGTCCGTCGGGTCTCTGGTCGGCCATACTGTACAAACTGCTGACCATACGGCAGCAATTGCAGCGATCCCAACAACTGCCATGAGGGGTACTGACAACGCTGCTCTGGCAAGCGTGGCGACTGAGGCTCGATTAGCGGAACTTGACGCCGCAAACATTCCCGCAGATATCGATACTATCAATACAGCGACTGCAGGACTTGCAGGTGCGGCTATGCGAGGTACAGATTCAGCGTCTACTCACTCTGCTGATGATGTGTGGACTGCTGCCGGCAGAGCCCTGAGCGACCCGGCTGGATTGAAGAAAACCACAGCCGTACCCAACTTCACGTTCGTTATGCACAGCGACTCTGATGGCAGGACACCTCAGGCCAGCGAGACCGTAACGGCTCAAAGGTCGATCGATGGAGCGGCGTTTGGGGCATGTGCAAACAGCGTCACTGAGATCAGTAATGGTGTTTACAAGATCGATCTGGATGCTGCTGATCTGAATGGAGACAATATCGTCTTGAGGTTTACTGCGGCAAACTCTGACGACAAGCTCATCTCTATCCACACGGAGACATGATATGATTTTCGAGTGGAACGCCTTTAGTACGCACTCATACTTCGGAAATGCGTGGGACTGGACAGCCGGAGGTGCTGCTGCTGCTTCAGGCATCTATGTCATCTATGGCAGCAATTCGTATCCAGCCAACCGCATCCGAATGGGAATAGGTATGTAATCATGTCGCGATCTTTCGCCCAAGGCCAGTACGGAAGCACGATCATTGCAGACACGATCGCCCACACGCCCAGTGGTGACAATGATGAGTTCTTCTGCATCGATGTGATTACAGCTACCGTGTTTAACGCGGCAACAGCTGGGAACTTCACGGGGACGCTGGCTGGAATTTCGTTTCCTGCCGGGTCCAAAGTTTACGGAAGCTACACCACCGTCACGTTAGATTCGGGCACCGTTATCGCATACGAAGGCGTAACCCGAGCTGTTCGATAAAGTAGGTATTGACGAACAGGTGAGGGTGTATGCGATACTTGTCTATCGGATCCTAATCTACAGGTGAACTGAATGTCGGAATCAACAAAACGCCGAAGACTCAAGGACGTTTCGATCGGCGAAATCAGCATGGTCAAAAAGGGTGCTGTGCCCGGTTCTGATTTTGTTGTGTTGACCAAAGAAGACACATCTGTCGACCAGATCTCCCAGGCAATCGAATTGCTCAAAAGCATTGAAAGCCTGACCGTTGAAGCGGCTGGTCCGATTGTCGAGCTGATCAAGGAGCGGGTCGGTATTGAAATCTATCATTCCGAATGGGATGAGGATTCAGAGCCTGAAGTTGCAGTTCGTCTCAATACGACTATGGACAAGCTCAGCGAGAGAATGTCTGACCTTGAATCAGCTGTCCAGACAGTCGCATCCGCCATGAAGGTGGAAAAAGAAGACCTGGCGAAAGAGATCGACTCAATCAAAGCTCTCGTCAAGCGGGATGAATCCGCAATTGAACCCACGGATGGGAATGACGAGACTGTTAATACTGAGGTTGCTAAAGAAGACGAGATTGAAGAAACAGCAACCGTTGACCCGCTCACAAGAGCGGTCCAATTGATGCGCAAAAGTAAACTCCAGAAAGCGAACTCAGCGACTCGCGTCACTGACACACTCGCCCTGGCTATTTTTTCGATGTCCAGCCTGACTAAACGGCTGGACGAAATCAAATGCTCTATGGCTCGCGCTTGCGGCCAGGACACTTAATCTGGAGAGAATCTGTCATGGCTGACACGAATACCGCTGCGACCGAAGAGACTGCTCAGGATCCCGCTGAGTTCATCGCCAAGAGCATCGAAGACCTGAACGAGGGCTTCGAAAAGATCACCGCGAATGTTGAATCACTCGCCAAGTCTGTCGATGAAAAATCGAAGGCTATGGTGCCGTGGATGGCCGGTGCTCCAGGCATGGCTGTTGGCGAGTCCGTCAACACCAGCCGTCACTTTAGTTTTTCACGGCTTGCCAAGGGACTGGTGCTTCATGCCACAAAGCAGGAGTACTCGGAAGACTGCAAGCTGGAAATGGACTTCTGCCAGAAGCTGTCCAAAGAAGCGAAAGCAAACGGACAGACTGTCGGCGGTGCGTTCATGGTCCCGCTGGGCTCTGCCTATATGGAGTCGGACGGCTCCGAGCTGACCAAAGAGTGGCGACAGATGAATCAGAACCTTCAGGGTTATGATCCGGATGAAGCCGCGTGGGTCTCCAAGCAGCTGCGAAAAGACCTGACGTATCGCACCGCCTCTACTGGTGGCACGTTTGTGGACTTCCCGCAGCAGGGCGAGCTGATTGAATTCCTGCGAGCCAGCTCCCTGTGGGGCCGGATTCCGGGCGTTCGAGAAGTGCCGATGCCGCAGCAGGGTCAGATTCACTACCCGAAGGTGACCGGAGCACTGACGATTATTGCTCACGCAGAATCGGAAGCGTCTACCGAGAGTACTCCGGCAACCGCAGACGTCTTGCTGCAGGCCAAGAAGTACGACGGCCTGGTCGAGATGACTGAAGAGTTTATGCGGTTCGCAACGACAATTTCGGCTGACGCCTTCGTCCGAGACGAGCTGACGAAGGATATTACCCTGAAGGTCGACAAGGATATTGTTGACGGCCCGGGCGGTGCTTTCATCCAGGGCCTGATTCGGTACTCCGGAATCCAGACTCACACCGCCAGCACGACTGGTGCTAATGGCGACACACTGGAGCCGAAAGACCCCGAGCTGCTTCTGGCAAAGATCGCAGACAACAACGCACCTGTGGGAAGCGGAACCTTCCTTGCGATGCGGAACCTGATCTGGACCGCACTGAAGTACCGCGAAGACTCGCAGGGCCAGCCCAAGTTCCGAGCTGCCGCACTCGCTTACGGCGACGGCGGTGTTCGCGAATCGATCGGTGGTCACCCAGTGTTCACCGGAACCCAGGTTAACAACATCCGAGCCAAGTCTTCGGGCACGGACCTGACATTCGTTCTGGGCGGCGTCCCGTCTGAACTGTTCATCGGACGATCTCCGATGGTCGAAGTTAAGGTTACCGACAGCCACGGAAGCAACTTCGCTTCTGGCATCTTCACGATGCGTGGCACGCACTACATTGATGCGGTTCCTCGCCACGAGAACAGCTTTGGTCTTATCGACCAGCTGGTGAATGGCTAATCATAAGGATTGAGGGCAGGTCGGACCTGACCTGCCCTTTACTCCCCTCACGAAAACGGAGTTTCGAATGGCTGTTGCAGAGAAAACAATTGCGGCTCTTCCGGCGGATAAGGTTCAACCACACGAATTCCTGCCCGCCTCAGAAGAGAATGAGTTCTACGAAGTCACGCTTCAGCTGGGCGCTCACTCATCCTGGTCTCCAGAGAACAGGATGTATCAGGGACAGAAGCGGAAAAAGGTTCCGACCGGCCCTGGAGAGTTCGATCACGTCCACAACCCGGCAGTGGTGAGTCCAGACGAGTCCTTCACTGGCCAGATGGTCAATGGATTGCTCTCTACTCACAACGAGTGGCTGAAGAAATACAAGGCGAGAGAGCAGCTCGGTCAAGTTGACTATCAGTTTCTCGTTCTTGACGTACGGAAGACGGACAGAGTTCCCAAGCGGCACCAGAATGCGATCACGAACGGAATGGTTTCAGTTCACATGATCGAATCGATCGTCCGAGGGATTGTCGCGGAAAGCCAGAAACCCTCTTCCGGAACACGGAAGTAATCGAGGAGAACTGAGATGAGTTCAATTGACATGGTCAATTATTTCAACACCACTCAGGTTGTTGATCCGGCAGCTAAGACATCTACGTTCAACAGCGGATCGCATGATTGCGTCGACTGTGGTCCTGATGTCTTTGTGATCGTGAATCTTGGTGCTGCGACCGGCACCAGCCCCACGCTGGACGTCAAGTTGCAGGAAAGCCGAAACGAAAACTCGGCTGACCCTGAAGCTGCCGACGCATGGTCGGACATTACCAGTGCCACGCTGACGCAGATCACAGGCACCGACGACAACACCATCTTTACGGGCCAGTTCCACAATCGCAAGGAGCGATATGTGCGAGCCGTGTGTACCATTGCTGGTACTACCCCGAGCTTCCTGATTGGCGTTACGCTGATGAGCCGGAAGACGTCCTGGTAAGACGGCAGCCTGAATTGAACTAGCCTGCCGCACTCGGCATGCCTATAAGGGCGAGGATCGTATTGCGGTCCCCGCCCCTTTTCTTTGGGTATCACCATGGCCCTGACTGACATTATAACCCAGGCAGATCTGGAGCTTGAGCTGGGAGGCAGCCTCACAGCTGCTGACCAGGCGTTGTCGGCAGCTATCCGTCTACGGGTTGAAGCTCAGGTACGGCAATATGTCAGATGGAGCATAACCGAGGCTACGTTTACGCACTTCCTGCCACGATGGAGACAGGACAGCAACGAGCTTCAACTTCCGCAGCCATTTGTATCTTCAATTACGACAGTGCATGAGGACTACAACGCCAGAGGCGGGTCTAACGCTGGCGATTTCGACTCCGACACACTACTGACCATAGATACAGATTACTGGCTTGACACGGAAACTGCTACACTGGCGAAGGCTGGAATACTGAGGCGGTATCAGAAAAACTGGCCAATGGAACCTCGAACCGTAAAGGTCGTCTACACAGCCGGATTTACGTCAACGCAGCTTGATAATGAGTTTCATTTTGTCAGAGAGGCTGTGTTTTTCGAAGCTGCGACTCGGTTTAATTTCGCCAAGCAGAGACAGGGCGTAACGGCAGGAACAGGCGTAGTCACTATGGAGAGGCTGAAGGACTACACCGTTCGATACGATGGGTCATCTTCATCTATGGCTCTTTGGAACTCCGGAAGCGGGCTTCTACAGAAGACAGAAAACAGCCTTGATCCGATCGTCTATTACGGGGAGATGATATGAGTATCTCTTCGATCTGCGACCGGTTCACAATCACCTTAGAGAGGCAGTCTTCAACTAGAGACGCCAATGGCGGTTCTGTCATTTCTTGGAGCACCGGAAACAGAGGAGCGCTACCCACGTCCGTGCGGTCTGATATGCAGACTGCAACTTCCGAAGAGCGAATCGAATACGGAATCAGGGAAACCGACATAGCATGGTGCATGTACTCCGCGTCTGACCCTCAGCTTGAGACAGAGGACCGAGTAACCTGGACCGACAATACAGGGATAGCAAGAATATGCCGAGTAAAAAAGCCGTCGTACGACATGGCCGGAAGAAACAGAATCTGGGTAACGGTAGTCCAGGAGAAACAGAACTGGAACTAAGCGCCGAGGCCGGCGCTCCAGAAATCACCGGGGATGAGTTCCCACGAGTTATGGAAGAAGAACTCCCGCAGTCTGCTTCGGAGATTCCTGACCAGATCGAAGACCTGGGATCACTCCCTGTGATTCCTGAGCGAATGTTGCGTGAACTTCACACCGCCCCAAAAGGAGCCACTATTCGAATCAAGAGCGTTGAGGATTTTCAGAACGTCGAAACATATCTCGCAGCCTACAACCCAAAAAAGCTCAGTGTAGAGCACCGGGCCGGGCTGGGAATGCCAGCAGTATGGATCAAACGATGAATATTCAATTCAACAGCACAGAAGAATTTATCGAAGAACTCGAACTCGCCAACAGCGCGGAGAATAACAGAGACAAGGTGCGTGACGACATTGTCCGGATCGGGCTTGTCGAAGCCCTGGAAGAAAACTCCACCGACATTTACCTGAGCAGCACATTCGTGTCTGGCGACGACATTTATGAACTTCTGGTTCATTGCGGCAGGAACGACCAGTACGTCAGTGACGGAACAGAAGAGTACGCCTCAATCAGAGAGTCTATGATTGACAGCATGTCAGGAATGGATCTCCAGATTCGATCGGGAAGAATCGATGGCTAGAGGTCGGCAAACTGTCACTATCAAGAATGACCAGGGGCAGTTTGCGCTTAAGCTGGAGAACGTACTTAAGAGCAGGATCGAGGAGATTCGTAAGGGTCTCCAGTTCCGCATACGTAAGAAGTGGAGCAAGCTCGCTAAGCCTGACCATGGAAATGCGGGCGAGCATCCCACAAGAGTCCAGGGCCATTTGCGGGAGTCTGTGAATGTGCGTCGAGTGAATCCGTTTGCGATTCGCATATCAACCACTGGCCCGTTCGCAGCCAGAGAGAGAATGGTTTCGAACAAGCGAGTGATCAGTCCTAAGCGAAAGAAGAACCTTGCGATACCGATCAGCTGGGAGGCAAAGAAGTGGTCCAGCGATGGCAACTCAGCAAGGAGCTTTCCTGGTCTTAAGGTTATCCGCAGAATGAACTCAAGAGACGGCGGAGAGGTTACCGAACCATTCGGGATCTTTCTGGGCCGTTCATTCGACGACCTTCATTATCAGCTCGTGCCTCATGCTGTAGTTATCGAGGCTCGTAAGGGCATTGACGAGGCAGTAGAGGAGGAGCACGAATGGATTGTCCGAAGGCTTCTGCATAGAGGGAACATCAACTGATGGCACTCTCCGCAGGAATCATTAGCCGATGGAATGACGCCAGTCTCGACACTTCTATTGCCCCTCTTGATCGCGGGCATTGGGGCGGACTTGAAGTAGATCCTGTGGCGGAGTCAGAGGCGGGCAAGGCGTTCCCAAGAGCCGTACTGGAGCTTGGCCCAGACACGGTCTACGAAGACGCGGTTGAATACAGCCTGAGGGTATCGCAGGTCCGCTTCCGGGTCTGGGATACTGGTCTAGTTGCGCTTGAGGGTTTCTTGGATACTATTGAGTCTAATATGAATGACTCTGACCGTGCCGGAACCAGCCCTTTGGCTATATCGGACGGTACAGTCGTTGATCTTCGATTCGAAGCTCGCGAGGCGTACAAGCTGCCAGACAAGAATGTCTATGCTGGGTACGTTGATTTTACCCTAATGTGGAAGAAAGCCCGGACGACTCCGGCTTAGTAATCTCAAGGAGAGAGAAACATGGCCCTTTCTGGTAAGCAAGGCTATATGACGATCGGCAGCTGCACTATGGTTGCGCTGACTGATTGGGACTTGACGTACGGCTCGCCGAACGAAGAGTACTTCGCTGTCAGTGGTAATGGCGCATCCGAAACCGTCGGCACAGCCGAGCGAGGCAGTGGCACCATGAATATGGTTGTCGACGCTGACGCTCTGGCCGCTGACCTGGCTGAAACAGGTGACCTTGTCACGCTGACGCTCCTGGGTCAAACTGGCCTGACACTGGCGACTGGATCTGCCCGGCTGGGGCAATTCAACTTCTCTGGAAACCGAGAAGGTACTGTTCAGCGAGCGTCCGTGCCGTTTATGACGGACGGCACTTGGACTGGAGCTGGCCTAAGGACATAATTCATGAGCGGGCTATCAACGCTTTGTGGTGTCGGCCCGCTTATTGTTGTTCAAGGCAAGCCGGTACAGTTGCGAGGAAGAACCCTCAAGCACCTGGCAGAAGTGGAAATGCAGATCATGTATCTGCGTGGCGACCCACTCTTTCATGCCAGGTGCTTTGCTATGCGCATCCCCGAGTACGACGCTCGCGTGGCGTTCCTGGAAGGCATCCTCCCGGCCATTCGACACAAGTGGATCGGATGTAAGGGCTCGGACATCAATCGCTATTACAGGTCCCCTGAGGGCCGCGTAATGTCGTACTGGCAGTCCACTAGGGAATCGTCCGGGCGATCCTTCCTGGAGGCCGAGGAGGATTACTGTCAGGAAGTCGAAGACCAAGGTGACGACTGGTGCCGCAAGATCGAATGGAGCATTGATGTAGCCACAGGAGATGCGGACGTGTGCTACATCTACGAGATACTCAATCTGTCCGAGACTGGATGTACGGGAGACGAGGGATTTATGCGAGAGCGGTCTTCCCTGTTTGGAGCACTGATCAAGGAGCCGTTCAATATATCACCAGAAGACGTCGCGAACATGACACTGGGGCAGATCTCTCTGATGCTCAGAAAGTCCGATGAGCAAATTGAAGATGTGTCGAACGAAAAGAGTGTGATGATGATGCAGTCAAAGAAGCATACCAGGATTCTCAGAAAAGAATACACTGAGCGATATCGGGTACTGGCGGAAAACATTGCCAGTGGCAGGCCCGCACTTTCCGGATTAGTCAAATCAAACTAAGGAACTCAGATGAGCAAAGATTTCTCAGTCAAGATCAACCGCAAGGCTGTCAAGTTCGGGAAACTGGGTCATAGGTTTCGCGTTCAGGCCTCTGTGGAAATCAGAAAGCATCGCGCTGCTGCCTTCAAGGAGTTCGTGGGCAACCTGCCTGCTGATCCTGCCGCGATGATTACGCAGACTAATGTTGCCCTGGACACGTACATGAATGGGGTGATTATCAAGGATGAGGACATCAACAGGTGGACTGGTACTCCAGAGGGGCTGCAATTTGCGTTTGGCCTTTCAATCAGGAAAGCCAACCCCGATATGAAGGACGAAGAAGTCGAGGAGATGTACGACGAACTCGACAACAAGGGCATGGCCGATCTTCGCGACTTCTGGATGTCTGGACTTCAGGGATCGGTCTGGGATGACCTTATGGATAGGGCATTAGCTACAATTACTGAAGGACTCAAGAAAGACCTTGAGACTGAAGCTTCTGAAGATGCAGATCCTGATAGCGCCGGGACCGGCGCTGGAGACTAAGAATGGCCAGAGGACAATCAATTGCCAGTGCTCACGTAGACTTCTCGGCTGAGGGTCTGCCTGAGCTGCTGAAGGGCGTGAAAACTGCTGCTCATGCGTTGAGCGAACTGAAGCCACCTAGAATCATCGACGCTGCCCAGGCAAAGAAAATCGCAGATTTCCTGAATAAAGGAACTAACGCAAATAAAAGACTGGCTGCGGACTTACGGGACCGACTAAGGAAGGGCCAGACAGAGTTCAGGACATCCTCGTTTGGCGGACTAAAGGATGCGCTCTTTGATAAAAGAGCACTTGATGATGGGTTTCGCCAGTATGAGTCTCAGGCTAATAAAGCGCATGTGATTGACGAAAGGAGAAAGAAGGACCTGAAGGAGATTGCTGGTTTTGTCAACCGGCAGTTTGTGGGAAATATTAACGACCCAGCACTTCCTAAGGGAACCAAAGAGTCTGTCAGGTTCTCTGGCGCTGGCGGAACGCTTCCGATGCGTGAATCTCTCTTAGATCAAAGAGAGGGCTTCGAAGAAAAAAGAGGGCGGTTCAGAAGCGGCGACATCCACCGAGATCCAGTTGCATTTCTCGACACGACAATCAAGGCTGGAAATGCATCTGGAGATCTCACAAGGGGATCAGAATACGAAACCTTCCTAAAGGCGATGCGAGAGCAGACAGTCGTCTCGGAAGGCGACAGTGAGGCCGTTACGCGAGTTGCACGCATTGCTGAACAGCAGATGTCAACTCTTGCTGGCGATACTGGCGCTATTCGCCTCTCGCAGAGATTCCAGGGTCAGTCTGACGAAAGACAGGGGAGGCAGGGCGAGCGAGAATCGCTTCGAGCTGATTCTGCCGACTTTGCGATGATGGGCATAGAGCAGGTCCACGCACAGCAGGACGGCACGCTCCCAGAAGACATTAGCGCGGAATTATCAAAACTGGCCGACGACACTGCTGATAATATCTCAAAGCAGCGCAAGCAGATTACAGGCAGGTACTATGACGATCTAAAGCAAAGCCTGCTTTACGACCTGGCCGATGGAGATATTAATGATCGCCAGTTCGAAACAAGGATCGCCCGAGTAGGCGAGTCGCAATCAAGACTAAACAAAAGAAACTCTGGCGTTAACCAGAGGACGAACGACAGAGCAAACATCGGAGGAATGATTAGCGAGGACGTTGCTCGTGTAGACGCCGAGGGATTCCTGCCGAGTGAGCGGCTGCAACAGTTTAGCATGGTAGCGAAAGACGTGTTCGACAAGTTGGAGATCCATCTGGAAAACGCCCTGACTCGACCATACGACGCGCAGAGAGAGATGATACTTAGAAACGCAGTGATCGAACAAAATACCCACGGAACGGTTGATGAGGAGCAATTAAGACAAGACCTGGAACGTAATGACCGCGCAGAGGGTCGCAACCGAAAACGCAATGAAGGGCTAACTGGTAGAGCGTTATCGGAAGAAAATATAGAACGGATTATAAATGATGATTTTGGACAGGTTGCGGGTATAGCTGATCCCAATGAGCAGATCGCCCAATTCGGTATATTTGCAAAGCAGGTTTACTCTGAACTTGAGCAAAAGCTGGAGACGGCCCTCACTCAGCCATTTGACGCGCAGAGAGAGGCGATACTTAGAAACGCAGAGATCGAATCGAGAAGTCACCCTGCAGGAACAGTTGACGAGGAGCAACTAAAACAAGAGCTTGACCACGTCAACAGGCAGGAATCTCGCGCAAGAGAAAGAGACTCGATAGTCAGCAGTCTCCAGTCGGACGCCGACGACATACAGGGAAGCGGCTCTGTTAGAGTCGCTAATCTGGAACGTGAAATTGCAGCGTTAGAGGAGATACGGAGACTGCGAGGCGGCAACGCTGACGTGGATGCAAGAGTCAATGAGGACATTGCTCTTAAGGAATCGCAGCTTCCAATCCTTAGAAACCTAGACCATGCAGAAAGTGAAGCCAAAGGTCTTGTTACGCAGATGAACAATTTGCGTAATGCAGGAAATCAGGCCACGCCTGCATACAGGGCCCTCGAAATGCAGCTGCGAGACAATATTCGCCAGACCGCAGAGCTTAATGCGGCAACCGGAGGATTTAACTCAGCAGCACATGCAGCATCTCAGGGGCAGCGTCGATACACATTCATGATGCAGCAAGGCTCGTACGCAGTACAGGACTTTGTCCAGGTTATCGGACAGACTGGCCTGAGTGGTGCTCTCCGTGCGTCTGCTAACAACGTAGCTCAGGTTGCAGCCACGTTCGGAACAATGGGCGGTGCGATCGCCAGTGCTGGTATTACCATTCTGATGATTGGTATCGCAGAAGCCATAACTGCTATGGGAAATAGCTCTGAAGACACATCTAAAAAGATTGAGAAGTTGACCAGTAGGCTTGAGGGCCTTTTATCATTGCAACAACAATTACAGAAAGGAAGAGTAGATATAATCAAAGGGGACGACACTCTTGGTGTGTCTACAGCAATGGGGTTCTCAAAAACAGCATCCGAAAAGGACCAAGAAGCTAAAAAGCTAAGACAAAATGCCAGTGTCGGTTATGACCAGGTAGCCGATGAGATGGCCGAGATAGGCTTAAGCCACTCCCTGAATGTTCTGAGTACTGGCTATCAAAACCTAGACAATATGCTGAACAATATTTTAACGCTTGGCTATGCGTCAGAGGCAGGGGGTATTAACGATAGTGATAACTCGGGCACAGACACGTTTGAAGAAAGGATAATTCGCATATCCCTAATGGATGGGCAGGCTGCTGCCAAGGAAGAGGCTGCCAGACTATCTGTTAATGCTGGTCCGCAGCAATCAAAGAAAATGAACGACCTTGCCGATATTGATTCTGCTACATACGAAGGAAAAAAGAAGCTTCTCGATGAAATGCACAGGAGGCTCGAACTAGAAGAAAAACAAAAAACGCAAATAGAAGACATGATTAAGATTAATGAGCAGGCCGGACAGGCCGACAGGGAGGCTGCTGCGGCAACACGCCTGTTTAAAGAGGCCATCGTCAAGGCTGCCGAAAGACTAAAAGATTTCGCTTCAGGAAGATCTGGCCAAATGGGGTTTGGATCAGGAGAAGCTAACCTTGCAGATGCCGAAAGACTATCAGCCAGTCTTGTAGAGACAAGAGCAAACATAAAAGCGACCGAAGACCAAATGAAGGTTCTAGGACCCAAGCATAAAGACTATGGCAAGCTTAAAGACAAACGAGACGATCTTCAATCACTGGCCGATCAAACTGGAGCTGGGATAGATAAATTCCTTCTGGCTGGCGGGTCGTTCGGTCAAAAAGAGACGCAAAGAGTCGACGCGATTGAGGCGAAATACGCCGACCAGTTGTCTCTTAACGCCGCAGAGACTGACCCGGTCCGCAAAGCAGCCATGAATAAGCGGGCAAAAGAGCGTAGAGAATTCGAGCTGGACGAAGAACTGAGTTCTTCCAGCTTCAGCAGAAACAAGAGAGAGACTAAGGCTGAGTTTGATGCAAGGATTTTAGAGACATCAACTAAGGCCACTAACAGGTTTCCGGGCCACGTTGCGCGTGCAGAGATTAGCCGCAGAGACATAGAAGGCCAGAGAATATCCAGTGCAGACGCATCCTCCCTGGAAGGAAGTCTGACTGGGCTTCCTCCCTTAGTTAAGTCGATGCACGACCTTGACGCGCAGACTGAGCTGTCGAAAAACCAAATCGACAAGTGGGCTCACGTTCTCGGAAAGACGCCTGCACAAGTAGCGGCAGCCACTGCGGCTATGCAGAAGTGGATTGCAGCACAGAGAGACATAGCCCGGCTCAGTGAAGCTGAGGCAAGGCTAAAGTCCAGTGGGCAATTCGGAGCCCTTGAAGCTGGCAATACTACGCTTGACTCTGCACAGCAGGCTGTCAAAGAAGAGCGTATTGCGCGACTCAAGAAGATTGCTGAAGATGACGCAGCGGGCCGACTGACACCTGCCGAAAAGCAGGCCCGAACAGCGGAAACGCAATCTCAATTCGCCGACGACATGGCAAAGGCTATAAGGCAGGATAAATTCAGTGACCTGTCACAGGACGCAAGCCTGGCCGACCGCCTTGCCCAGGCAGATGGTGATTTCAGCATTGAGGACCAGAGGGCCAAGATAAGGCGAGACCTTGAAGTCAAGAAGGCTGAGATTGAAGCCAATGTTGATACTGGGAACGCAGAGCAGATGGACGAAGCGCGGAAGCTGATCGCAGGAGAGGCTATGATAGCTGGCGTTAAGGAAGCGGCACTTCAAAACGCTCCCGTTGGCGTGTCTGACATTGGGAGCCTGCACACACAGATACAGACATCACTCAAGGGCGACAAGCAATTTGACGCCATAGTTGAAGGCAACGCGATACTTACCAAGATCAACAACGGCATCGGCGCTCTGGTTGCTGACTTCAGCACTGGTGGAAGGATCGGTCCATGACAGTAGTGCGTAACATAATGTCGCCAGGTATATCTGGTGAGATCAACCCAACGGGCGGGTCGTTTGAAGTCATAGAACGTATCGCATGGGCTGATACTATTGCTCGGATTCGTGAGATCTTCCCGCTAAGCACATCCAGTTCAATTGGCCTGCCTGAGGTCGACCCCTTCTTTGGGACCTATCGGGCTTCGTCCAATAGGATGCGAGCACAGGGAGCAGAGCCAAAGCAGATAGGGAAGAATATCGGGTTTACTGCCGGTGTTCAGATTCCTGTGTACGACTATAACGTGTTTACGATCACGTATTCGTCCGCAGAGAATACGTACCCGGATAGCTCAGACAGCTCCACTAACGACCCCGTTCCGTTCCTGAGTCATAGCTGGAGCGCTGGCGGCGAAGTCGTAACGATGGAGAACACGGACATGCAGTGGAGCGGTGGCGCAAAAGCCAAGGCCCACGCCGCCGCGTCGAACGCAAACTTTATCGTGCCCACGATTGAGCATTCAATTACATGGCACAGAGTCAAAACTCCCCCATTTGAAGCGATTAGATCAGCACTGGGGAAAGTTAATGAAACAACAATGGATTTCGACACAGGAGTAAATATTTGGCCAGAGACACTGTTGTTTCTCGGAGCTGAATTAAACAGGGACATTCTCACCGATGGGACTCGGGCATGGCAGGTTGTGTATAAATTCAGTGAGCGAAGAGTCGATACTGGATATTCAACCGCCAACATCCACGTAAGAGATGGGGTCGGACTCTGGATAATCGGAAATGTGTTTTACACACCTGGATATGGTGTCGGCCCCTCGTTTGAGGAAAATGGCCTACCTGTATCCACATTGACTATCGGCGGGTGGAATCATTTCTTCAGACAGAAACAAGGATCCATTGGAGACCATAAACCAGGATTCTTCCGTTTGCATTTAGGCAATGGGCTGACAAATAATGATTCATTTTATTATCAAGAAGAGCACGCAGTCTTTAGGAAATACGAACTCCTCGACCTGTTTACGCAGGTGCCCTAATGGCTAAAGAGCAACTACCCAGAATCACCCCTGGCGATTCGATCTACAAGGTCCTTAGTGCGGACTACCAGGGAAAAATTGCAGATGGGCTACGCAGATTCAATCAGCTGCCTGTTGGCCAGTCGATGCGGTCTACGGGCACTGCGAACTTTATCCCGCCCCGAACAGAGGGTCCTGAGAAGGTAGTCACAGGAAAGCTTCTGGGAGATGTAGGACCCGGGACTGACGCCAAATACGGATATGAGACGGGCGTGATTGAGGTACAGGTATTCGATTACGATGAGGGCCGACCTGATGACCAGGACGACGAGAGGCGATTCGAGATAGTCGACTACGACGTTTCACTTAATGTGATAACAATAACAGGCCTGCATGCAAGTAAGTTTCCAAAAAGACACGAGCTATGGCTGAGGGACTCAGAAGACAACAATGGGTCCACAAGAGACGGAACATACAGCGTCAATGTGGCCACAGACGTAATTGCTTCATCTGTAACAGAAATAGAGGTTTACGAAACAATACCGTCGATAATAGATCCAGCTACATCCGAGGAACTCGTCAAGGGAAAGTTGTGGCTGTGGAGTTCGTACGAGCTGACAGAGACCGTTGATTATAGAATGGTAGTCAACCGCAGCTCTTCTTCGTTCAGTAAGGACGATCTGGTTGAGGTATTCTGGGTTGACGATGAGTATCTGATGTTTGGAGCCAAGTCCCCTCCATCAAATACGATGCAGGTCGGAATGGCCTTGGACAACATTGGCGGACAGTATTCCTACACGGAATCATTCACTGACCCCGAAACAAACGTGACAAGCAATGTCCGGTACTACGAGGCTGGCGTTGGCAGGGTCAAGCCGTTCAAGTTGGACGAAAACCAAACGTACCCGGATCGAGATATCTTCAAGTATGACATCTCGGACCTTGTTGACGGATCGGCCACAAATGGCCAGATCATCATCTCTGGGAATGTAATCAATCACTTCGGCTCTAACTTCGACTTGACTGCCTTTCCGGAGATACCGGGACACACAGTTACCGCGATCGACTCATCCAGTCTGACCGGAAAGTACGAGGTCCTGAAGGCGGAATACAATTCGTCGAACAACACGACGGAGATTACGACCGCCGAGGCGATCGGGGCCGCTATCGTGGACGGCAACAGGGTGATAGACGGCCAGATTGTCATGCCGGGGTGGTCGAGAATGCAGGAAGACTCCACCAGCGTCTACGTGGTCAACAGGTCTAACCGGGCAATCCGAACCGGCACGATCGTGCATTACATGCATGACGGACATGAATATCGCATCCTTGCAGTGGAGTGTTAAATGCCTGGCTGTTGTGGAGACTGCAACGGAAGAGGCAGGGTCCGTGTCATCTTCAATCCCTGCCCAGACGCAACGGGCCCGTCGGGTGACGTGCGACTGGACGAACTTGCTACGTCTGGAGCGCATGAGTTCTGGCCCGATTATACCGAGGATGAGGACGAGCAGGACGGCCCGGGTGAGCTGGACGGGTTCGGACATTGCATCTCATCTGCCGTGTCGGGTGACTGGAAAATCGAATACGGGTTTGGGTTCAGGGACGAGATTTCCTTCTCGCCAGTCGATACGGAATACCGAATCATCTTCAAGAAGGGCAACGGTATCCGCGGGTTCGTATCAGTAGAGCTGATTAGCTCTGACCCGATAGAGTACGAAGTTACGTTCACGGGCATTGCCCTCTGTATTCAGAATGTGGTTACTGTTTCTGGAGACGATGACGACAATGTAGTGTCCGATCTGTCTTTCGTGAACACGTCGGCCCCTGACAAGTCGACGTGGCGGCTCATTCCGGCAATCCTCGTCCGGCCTGGCGGAGGTGGAATCTTCCAGAACTTCGCTGGCTCGTATCTCGAAATTGATGGGGTCGTTCTGTACGGAGGGTTCCCGGTCAATGTATTCGGGCTATACGAAGGGCAGCCACCACCGCCTGTTGAGGATATTGTCGCAGTATTCGAAAATTCCGGATGGAGCGTCTCGGGAGTACCTGACAGGTACGCCAACTCTCAGTACGTGTACTCTCGAACCTTGGGCATTGACCGATCCGGGTTCGACTGGGAGCAAATGGTCGTACTAGCTGATGAATGTGTTGCCAGATACAACAAATCGCTGCTTGACTCTACAGCCATCCGGACTGGACGCTGCCAGTCAAAGGTGGTCACTCTGTCAACGAAGACAATCCCTGTCATTGCTGCCATGAACGATGGAAAGTGGCATCTGCAGCATAACGATTTCAGAGACCCAGCTAATCCTGTTTACAGTCACTATTTCGAGTCTCCTGTTGCTGCGATCGAGTGTACTATTCCGACAATCGAGGACAGGGAAGGGAATACTCACGCCTATCAGGACCTTATGTATTACGTGCTGGACGACTCGGACCCGGCATCGTTGCCGGATTACTCTGGAGCGAGCGGGCGGATTCAGGTCCGGTACTTCATGGGCGTCGACCTGAACAATACAGTATGGTGCGAAATACACATCAGGGATTTCAATGCTCCCCTTCGTGATCTCCGAACCGATTCTGGCACTAATGTCTCTCACGATGTATGGAGATACGAATCTGACTCTCCATGGGACTACGCAGACAGCGTCGTGACATGCTCTTTTCGCAACTACAGAAACGGCTACGATGGGATA
>Ga0114918_10000699_pt1 | contig 29345 bp, 27 predicted proteins | sample LantaG_FD_87015 | JGI IMG/M metagenome (GOLD analysis project Ga0114918, IMG submission 87015) | Deep subsurface microbial communities from Baltic Sea to uncover new lineages of life (NeLLi) - Landsort_02402 metaG | ecosystem: Environmental > Aquatic > Marine > Oceanic > Sediment | place...
CCCCTGTATCTTATATTCTCTCCTTCGCTGCATTCTCTAAAAATTAAAACACTTCCATTTTCTATTTCTGCATACTCTTTCATCACAACACCGCTGCACTCCTCAGGGATTGGGGCCCCGGTCATAATAGACATGCAGCATCCCGGTTCAAGTCTGGCAGATGGTACTTTCCCGGCAGGAATATCCTCTTCTGCCAGTTTCAATCTAACAGGATAACTATAATCAGCTCCACTTACATCTTCAACCCTTACAGCATACCCATCCATAGCAGAATTATCATAAACAGGTATGTCGTCATAAGAAACTATATCTTCAGCCAGCACCATGCCAAGACTATCAAGCAGCGGAGTTTTCTTTTTTCTAACTTTTATTATTGAGCCCAACACTTCATGCTGAGCTTCGCTTACTGATATCATAATTTAATTTCAATATTTTATTGTTTTGGCTATATATAAATATTTTATCAGATTGATATTTATAATCTACATTTTTCTCTTATTGTGCAGATTCCCTTCTTAAAATCAAAGGAAGATCCAGATTATTTTTTATTAGAAAAGATTCATCTCTAAAGATTTCTTTTGAATTTCCATCAAAAACAATCTTGCCGTCATTTAAAATTATGCACCTGTCTGAAAAATCATAAGCTAAATCCAGATCATGAGTTGCTACAATAATAGTTTTATCCATCTTTTTAATCAGCTTTAAAAAATTACTTCTATTTCTTGGGTCAAGATTACTGGATGGCTCATCCAGAATCAATATCTTTGGATCGTAAGATAAGACTGTTGCCAAAGTCACAAGTTTCTTTTCTCCAAAGCTCAAAAAATGAGGGATTTCATCCTCTAAATTTTTTAGGTTAACCTTGCCTAAACTAATCTTTACTATTTCCCTTATATACTCTATATTTTTGGCTCTAGCATCTTTCTTCTTGTTCAGATAATTTATAAGGCCAAAAGCTACATCATCAAAAACTGTAGTTGAAAATAGTTGGTCGTTTGGGTCTTGAAAAACAAACCCGATATACTCTCTTATATTAAATATGTTCTTTTCATTTAATATTTTATCAAATATTTGTATTTCACCTGATTTATGCTTGCTTTCTATAAGCCCGGCAATATTTAAAAGAAGAGTTGATTTGCCTGCGCCATTCGGACCTATAATAGATACCTTTTCGCCATCAAAAACAGAAAAATTTATATTTTTTAAGACTTCTTTGAGAACTCCGTCTTTGTTATTTACTTTTTTGCTTGAAATATATTTATAGCTTAAATTATTTACATTTACAGCAACCCTGCCAGCCATTTTTTATGTAACCTTTATTATAGTTATGTGATATTAACTAATTCAATCAATTTAATAGACAGCGGCATCAGGATAAAAATACATAAAGAAACTATGTTAACTGCTTCAATTCTACTATCTTTTTCTATAATATAAAAATTACCGTCAAAACCCCTGCTTTCCATAGATCTATAGACGCTTTCTGCTCTATCAATAGACCTTATAAGCACGTTTCCAATAAGAAAAGCAAGTTTTTTATTGATAGTTTTATGTGATTTTTCAAAAACCCTGCTATTTATAGCCAGCTGTCCAGTCTTAAATTCATCTCTTATTAAAAATATATATCTGTACATTAAAAATATCATAGAAACTAATATCTTCGGGAGATACATCTTCCGAAGCCCATGCAAAAGCTCCCTTTCATTTGTAGAAACTATAAGGGATGCCATAAGCAAAACAGACAGGAATGATTTTATTATAACTGTTAAGAAAATAGCAATTCCATTATCCGTGACAGTCAGGCTAAACATGCCAAGATTAAAGCTTAAAACAGCATTGCCATTATTTACAAATGGTATAAAAATAGAAGCAGCAAGAGGATACATAAAAACTAAAAAAGCTCTTTTGAAAAACATCTTCGGGTTAGGCCTGAATAAAAAAATAATTATGATGCAAATGAAAAATGCAAAAGAAAACAGCAAATATTGCCCCTTGCCCAGGCTCACTATCATAATTATATTGATAAAAGTTATCAATAATTTAGTTCTAACATCCAAAAGAATATTTTTCAATAAACTTCACTTCTTTCTCGCTTTGCCAATCTTTAAGCCTGCTTTTTTGGTTCATTACTTTTGCTTTTATTAGCAGCCTTATAGATAAAATATACTGCACCAAAAATAACCAGTATAACCAAGACGCCAAAAAAGCCAGCAATAGCAGTCTGCCAAAACTCACTGCCCACAGCACCAAATGAATAATCAAGTATGATGAAATAATTTTCGCTAACTATTCCTTCAGCTTTATCTATAAAACCAAGGTTTTCGGCAACTTTTTCAAGTCCGTCAGGATATGATGACGCAAAAGGGGATATAAATACTGCTATTATCAGAGCTAGCACTATGCCTGCCAATACATATGTATAGGTTCTTTTTTCATCCATAATTATATGCTCCCTTCCCGTGTTAATATAATATCCGGCCTTACTTTATCTATAAATGCGATCACTGCAGTGGTAATCAGCGCTTCTCCTATCCCTATTACCATATGCACTAAAACCATAGCCTTTATTGTAACCGCCATGGGATAAATACCTGAAATTCCCAACTCAAGAGCTGCAAAGATTGAGGCAATTATTACTGAAAGCCATGCAGCTGCTGCAACAGATATATAGAAATTCACTTTTGATTTTGACAGCTTTCCGATTAACATATAGATCAGAAAAGATCCGTAAACCCCGATTATAGCCATATTGAAGATATTGGCGCCAAGCGCTGATACTCCTCCATCCATAAAAATAAAGCATTGTACGATTAATACCACTGATATAACAATAGCACCGGCATGCGGTCCCAGTATTATTGCCGCAAGAGCTCCGCCCAGCAGATGACCTGATGTTCCTCCCGGAATAGTAAAATTAATCATCTGCCCTGCAAAAATTAATGCAGCAATTATTCCCATTGTCGCAATAATTCTTGCCTTAAAAAACTTCTTCACTTTGTAAATTGCAACAGCCAGCCCGCCTGCAGAAAACAATCCAGTTGAAACAGCTGTTTTGATGTCAATAAAACCATCCGGTATATGCATACTAATACCCCCCTCATTGTCAGTGTTACAATATTTAAAAAAGTAACACCAATCTATAAAATTTGCAACCTTTTTTAAGAATTTTTTAATTATTTAAATACAGATTAACAATCGCATTCGCGCTTGGTTCCACTGGCAAAAGCTTCTAAAATTGAAATTTGTTTTAGTTAGAATAATATCATATAATGAGTTCTGATTGTTACTAATAAAAGTATTAATTAGAAATGAGATATATAAATCTGAGAGAAGAATTAAAGGATTTTATAGTATTTTCTATAAATGATATCAAAAAAATAGATGAAACTTTCTACAGAACCAGATTAAACGAATGGCAAAATAAAGGGTATATAAAGAAAGTAATCAAAGGATTTTACATATTTTCTGATCTTGAAATATCAGAAAATATATTATTTTTAATTGCAAATAAAATTTATTTTCCTTCCTACATATCATTAGAATCAGCATTTTCGTATTATAATATAATCCCTGAAGGAGTATACTCTGTTACCTCTATAACTACTAGAAAAACTTTTAAGCCTGCAGGGAGCTTTACAAATTTTAATTATAAAAAAATTAAAGAAGAATATTTTTTTGGTTATAAGTTAATTGAATTTAAAAGCAGGTATTTTAAAATAGCATCTCTAGAAAAAAGTATAATAGATTATTTTTATTTCAACCAAAAAAAAGATAGCTCTAACGATTTTTATGAGATGAGACTTAACACCAGTTCTTTGTCTGAGCAGATAAATTTAAAAATTATTAAAAATTACTTGGAAATATTCAACAAAAAGCGCTTAACGAGATGCGTGAATAATTTATTGGAGTTTGTAAAAAATGCTTGAAGTAAAAGAGATAGAAAAATTATATCCCGAAAATGTAAGATTATATAAGAAAAATATTCTAAGAGAATATCTCCAATATAAAATTCTTGAAAAAATATTTAAAACTAAGTACTCAACAAAATTATCTTTTATAGGTGGAACGGCTTTAAGAATTGTACATAAAAGTAGTAGATTTTCAGAGGATATTGACTTTAATAATTCTGATTTGTCGCAGGTAGAATTTGAAAATCTTTCTATAAATGTAAAAAGAGAAATGGAACTGGAAGGCTTCAAAGTGGAAAGAAGAAACACTTTTAAAGAATCGTTCAGATGTTATTTTAAAATACTGAATATACTTTACGAGAATAATATTTCTGACCATCCCCATGAAAAACTATTAATCCAAATAGATACTATTTCGCAAGGAATAGACTACAAGTCAGAGAAAGTTCTTTTAAATAAATTTGATGTTTTTACCCAGATTAGAATAACTCCTTTAGATATACTGCTGTCTCAAAAGATTTGGACTATATTTAATAGGAAAAGAGATAAAGGTCGTGACTATTTTGATATAGTTTTTCTTCTTTCAAGGACAAAACCAAATTATTATTATCTTAAGAAAAAATTAAATATAAATAATCCAAAAGATTTAAAAAAGAAACTACTTTCCAAATGCGAAAGCACAGATTTTAATAAATTAGTAAAGGATATTGAGCCATTTATCATAAATCCCGGCGAACTAAAGAGGGTAACTTTGTTTGGAGAATATATAAAAAGATATGATTTCTAATTAACTACTATTGGCGATAAGGAGAAATTAATCAAATTTACCAGCTTCTTACTAAATCTACTCTTTCAGGAAAATTACTTTCCACAATAAACTCTTTAATATTTTTGCCACCAACCATAAAATCAGGAGATATCTCGCCAAGAGGAACCAGCACAAAATTTCTTTCAGCCAGCTTAGGATGAGGAATTGTTAAGCAGGAAGAATCAATACAGACATCGCTGCAATACAAGATATCTATGTCAATAATTCTTGGCCCATACCTTGCGTGAGCTTTTTTTCTGCCCATATCGTCATATTCTACCTTTTTTAAAAAGCCCAAAAGTTCAAAAGGGCTAAAAGTTTTTCTAATCAGGGCACTTAACACTATATTGTAAAAATAATCTTGATTCTTTACATACATCGGGTCAGTTTTATATATGGAAGACACTGCTGTTACGTTAATATCAGGATGCCTGTCAATTGCATCAACAGCTTTTCTTATATTCGCTTCCCTGTCTCCAACATTAGAGCCTATGGATAAGTAAAATGTATTGCAGCCACTTAAAACCCTGGTACAGGTTTCGCTTTTATTTCCTTTATCTGCAATGTCTCCATTTTTAATATTATTGTCGGTGCCCATAATATGTTTGCCATTTGCTCTCAGATTCTGCTCTATCTTTCCAGCGTGCATTCTACCCCAACAGATTGTAAATTTTCATCTATCGGAGGAGAAGTTTTTTCTATTCTTACATCTACCTTCTCAATAAGATGTGACATATTTAATATTTTAGCAGCCATCTTTTGCGAAAGGGTCTCCAGCAAATTAAACCTTCCTTTGCTATTGATTTTCTTCACAAGTTTAATTACATCTGAATAATTTACAGTATTCTCAATATCATCGCCTGCAAAGCTGTCTTTTTTTATATAAATAGTAATGTTAAAAAGAAAATTCTGGCCATTTATTTTTTCTTCTTCTCTTGCACCATGATAGCCAAACAGGTTTAAATTTTTGATTAGTATTCTAAACATCTTTAACGCCTTTTATACCCTTTGCAATTTTAATTGCCCTTACTGTTTCCTCCACATCATGTACCCTCAGGATATCTGCTCCATTTAAGACAGAGCAAACTGCTGAAGCAAGACTCCCTTCAAGTCTTTCTTCTACCGGTAAATCAAGTATTTTGCCAATAAAAGATTTTCTTGAAGCACCGACAAGCACAGGATACCCCAGAGCCTTAAACTCAGAAAGTTTATTTAGTATCATTAAATTATGCTCAAGCTTTTTTCCAAATCCTATCCCGGGGTCTATTATAATCTTATCCTCGCCTATTCCAGATTCTACTGCTCTGGCAGCTTTATGTTGCAAATAATCATAAATCTCATCTATCACATCTTCGTACTCAGGGTTTTCCTGCATATTTTTTGGAGTTCCTTTCATATGCATTATAATTACAAAAGATTTGCTTTCGGCAGCAACTTTTGCCATATTATCATCTAAAGTTAACCCGCTAATATCATTTATTATGTGAGCCCCAGCTTTTACTGCCCTTTTTGCAACCTCAGACCGGTATGTGTCAATTGAAACTAAAATGTCATAATTTTTGGAAATGTGCTCAATTACTGGTATGGTCCTTTCTATCTCATCACTCAAACTCACAGGTTGCGAACCAGGTCTTGTAGACATTCCGCCTATATCAATTATTTGCGCACCCTGCCTTACTATTTCATCTACCCTATCGCAAGCTTTGCTCTTCTCAAAATAATAGCCGCCGTCATAAAAAGAGTCGGGTGTTACATTCAATACACCCATTACAAGCACTTCTCTGTTTAAATCAAATTCTCTATCTGCAATTTTCAATATTTTTTTCTTTTCTATTTTATCCAATCTATTAATATAGATACTTAAATCATCAGACAATTTTTTTAAGCCAAATGGCTGCATCTTTATTTTTTTTATCAGACTTTTTATGCTTTCTCTTGTTGCCAGTATAATGACATCCGTTTCCCCTTCGGTGCTGCACAAAATTTCCCTTGAAGTGACAACATCACCCCCTCTGGAAAGCATCTCCTGCTTTAATATATTGGCAGCTATCAAGCTTATGCCCTTAACTTTTAAAGCAAGCGGCAAAGTTTTATTTATCATTATATTACAGCCTGCTGCATCTGCGCCTATTTTTTTAAATTCAGCAAATCCTTCTTCTTTTGTCCTTATGCTTAATGCTCTTACCTTGTAATTCATTTTACCTTTTATTTATCCTTTGATTAAAGCCATTGCTTCAGCTCTTGAAGCAGGATTTTTTCTAAAAAGTCCTCTCACAGCAGAAGTTACAGTCATGGTATTTGGTTTTTTAACCCCTCTCATGCTCATGCATAGATGCTCAGCTTCAACAACAATCATGACCCCTCTGGGTTCAATCTTCTTCATGATTGTATCTGCGACTATGGTAGTCAATCTCTCCTGAACCTGTGGCCTCCTTGCAACTATTTCAAAAACCCTTGCAAGCTTGCTGAGACCTATAATCTTGCCTGTTTTGTTGGGAACATACGCTATATGAGCTTTGCCAACAAAAGGAACAAGATGGTGCTCGCATACAGAATAAAAAGGAATATTTTTTACAATGATAATCTCATCATGGTTCTCATCAAACATTGGACCAAGTGCATCTGCTGGATCCTTTCCTATCCCGCTGAATATTTCTTCATACATTGCAGCAACTCTTTTTGGAGTTTTGATAATGCCTTCCCTGTTTAAATCTTCCCCTATTCCCTTAAGTATCATCCTTACGCCATCTTCAATCATTTTTTTATCCATCAGTAAAACTCCTGATCTAAATTTATATTCAAATATGAAAATTAATTATACCACTTTACCACAATAGCATTTACTTCAAAATAACACTTACCGGGATTAGGTGAAAATAAGATTTAAACTGATTGCCAAAAACTAATTACATTTTTAGAGCTGGAATATCGCCTTATAAAGCTTTCTGCCCAACATCAAATCCAACCCTGTTTTAAAATTTGATAAATTCATCACTTCAGATATAAGAGGAGAAACATTTATTTTTTTATTTATAATAATATCATAAGCTTTTTTTAGCGTTTCAGGAGTAGCTGAATATGTACTTTTAATTGTTGCCTCCCTTTTGTACAACTTCTCAAAATCTATTGGGATACAGCTGTCTTTGTCTGAAACACCAAAAACATTTATGCATCCGCCATCACGGATATATGATAGCGCATCGCTCAGTGTATATTTGTTAGTAACAGTAAGTACAACAGTATCAATACCTATATCAGTTATTTTTCTAATACTGGCTAAAATATCTGATTTTGAAGGGTTAACTACATGATAAGCTCCCAGCTTCTTTGCAAGACTGAGTCTTTTATCATCAATATCAATAGCTACGGCCTTGCAGCCAAAAAGTCTGATAAGCTGCACGAATAATATACCCATCGCACCTGCCCCAACTACGCTAAAAACATCTCCTTTCATGAATTTAACCCTTTCCATTGCTCTTATGCAGCATGCAAGTGGTTCAATAAATATGGCTTCCCTTATATCCTGATTTTCTGGAAGTTTAAAGGTGGTATGTTCTATGTGTTCTGTCGATAATCTTATAAACTGGCTGAATGCTCCGGGATAAATATTGGTTTCCTTAAAGTGCCTGCACATGGAATAGTTGCCGTGTGTGCAGTAGTGGCATTTGTAGCATGGTATATGATGAGCTGCAGCAACAATATCTCCTACATCAAATTTAGATACATTTTTACCTTTTTCTACTACCCTGCCTACAAATTCATGCCCGTATACTGCAGGTTTTTTATTACTGGCATCAAATATCTTTATAATATCAGATCCGCAGAGCCCGGTATATATCATCTCTACAAGCATGTCGCTATCTGAGAGGCTTGGTTTATCAATATCTTCTATCTTAAATGTATTTTGGTTGTAGCAAAGCAGTGCCTTCATAGTGATAGATTTAAGTAGTGATATTATATTTTATGCCTTTTTGCAAATCCATAAGCTCCAAAGCATCTACCACCTTTTCCAGCGGCATGTCAGCCGTTATAAATCCAGCTGAATTTATTTGTCCTGACGCAATCAACTTAAAAGCTTTTTTGACATAACAAGGCGTATGGTGATATACGCCTTTTATAGTAAGCTCGCAGTAATGAAGAAGCCCGGTATCTATATTTATTGAAGTGCCGGATTTGCACCCACCAAAGAGATTTATAGTTGCCCCTTTCCTGCCCATAAGTACCGTTGCCTCCCAAACTTTCGGAAAACCAGTTGCATCAATCGCAACATCTACTCCTTTGCCTCCTTCGGTTAGGTCTTTGACTGCCTGTACCTGATCAGATACCTCGGATGCATTAATAGTAAAGTCAGCTCCAAAGTTCTTAGCGTAAGCAAGCCTCTCGTTAGATAAATCTGAAGATATAACAACTGCACCTTTTAGTTTTGCCAGAGCTACAAACATAAGACCAATGGGTCCCGCGCCATTAACAGCTACCACATCTCCCGCTTCAATGTTTGACTCCTCTATTCCATGCACTACGCACGCCAGTGGTTCCAACAGGGCTGCTTCTTTATATTCAACGCCATCCGGTATCTTATATGTGTTTATCTTTAGAATGCTTGATGGTATTTTTATATATTCTGCATATGCCCCATTATTATATACGATATTTTCACACATGGAATACCGCTCTAATTTACAGTAGTAACACTTAAAACAAGGCGCGCTGTTGACAGCAACGACCCTGTCTCCTACTTTGAAATTATCTACATTTTTCCCTACCTCTACAATATCTCCTGCCCACTCATGGCCGAACACCGATCCTTCCTCTATCATAGTTGGATGGCCTCTTCTGTAAGTTTTTAGATCTGAGCCGCATGTGAGAGCGCTTCTTATTTTAACCAGTGCTTCGCCATCATTTATTTTCGGTATGTCTGTACTTGAGTATCTTACATCTTCAGCCCCATAAAAAAGCTGAGCCTTCATTTTACCTTTCATCTTTGCCCTTCATATTTATCGCACAAATAATTTTAACAAAAGGTGCTCCATTAGAATTAGTAAACCTAATTAATGATCCTGTGAAAATATTATTTTTTAGCAGCTTCCTTAGAAACTTTTACTTTCTCGGATTTTCTGGCCCTTGTTTTAGCAGGTTTCTTTTCCAGTTCTGGTTTCGATAGCTTACTATTTTTTTTACTCTTAACCTTGCTGAGTATTTTAGTTACTTCTTCCCGGCTTAAAGTCTCTTTTCCTATCAGTTTATCAGCAAGTTTGGCTAACGCACTCTTATTTTTTGTAAGTATTTCTTTTGCATTGTCATAACAATCCTCTATAATTTTATGAACTTCTTCATCTATTTCAGCAGCTGTCTTATCGCTATAATGAGGCCTGGAAACAATTTCTTTGCCTAAAAATATTTCATCCTCCCCGCTCTTAAAAGTAATTGGACCTAGCTTTTTACTCATGCCAAATTCAGTAACCATCCTTCTTGCTATTTTTGTAGCTCTTTCCAGGTCATTTTGGGCTCCTGATGTAACATCCTCAAAAGTCATCTCTTCACTTACTCTCCCGCCCAAAAGCTGTGTGACATTGTCCAAAAGCTCATTTTTAGATTTTAAATATCTGTCTTCTTCTGGAAGGGTGATGACATATCCTAATGCTCCGCCCCTTGAAATAATAGATATTTTGTGGATCGGGTCAGTATGAGGCAAAATATATGAAAGCAGTGCATGCCCGGATTCATGATAGGCAATTACTTTTTTCTCACCTTCTGATATCACTCTGGTCTTTTTCTCTGGTCCTGCTATAACTCTTTCCACAGCTTCTTCTATTTCGAATTTACTTACTTTATTCTTATTATGCCTTGCAGCCAAAAGGGAAGCTTCATTAAAAAGATTTGCCAAATCAGCACCTGTAAACCCCGGCGTTTGCTTGGCAATAGTTTTTAAATTTACATTTTTAGCAAGAGGTTTTCCTTTGGCATGTATTTCCAGTATTTTTTCCCGTCCCAGCAGATCAGGCCTATCTACAACTATCTGCCTGTCAAATCTTCCCGGCCTTAGAAGCGCAGGATCCAGAATGTCAGGCCTGTTGGTAGCAGCTATCAAAATTACAGTGTTGTCTATATCAAATCCATCCATTTCCACAAGTAGCTGATTTAATGTTTGTTCCCTTTCATCATGGCCCCCGCCAAGACCTGCCCCTCTATGCCTGCCAACAGCATCTATTTCATCCATAAATATAATTGATGGCTGACTGGCTTTAGCCTGCGCAAAAAGGTCTCTTACTCTTGATGCTCCAACTCCAACAAACATCTCTACAAACTCCGAACCACTAATACTAAAGAAAGGCACGCCAGCCTCTCCTGCTACTGCCCTTGCCAAAAGTGTCTTGCCTGTGCCGGGCGGACCATAAAGCAGAACGCCCTTTGGAATCTTTGCACCCATTGCTTTGAATTTTTTAGGCTTTTCTAAAAATTCCTCTATTTCCTTCAGCTCTTCTACTGCTTCATCAACACCGGCCACATCTTTAAAAGTAACCCTGTCTTTTCCTTTATTGGCCAGTCTTGCTTTACTCTTGCCAAACTGCAGAACTTTAGACCCGCCGCCCTGAAGCTGGTTCATCATAAAGAAAATTAATCCAAACATTATTATAAAAGGTAAGGCGCCAATCAGTATTTGTATCCAGACAGATTGCTGCTGATTGTCTACTTTAAATGGTATGCCCTCATCCAATAAAATCTGGGCAACATCATAATTATCTAAAAAGAAAACTTTAAAATTAGTCCCATCTTTAAGTTCTCCGTTTATTATTTTGTCTTCTCCCTTAACAATCAGAGGGACAGAGGTGTTAATCTCATTATTTTTAACTTTTTCAACAAATTCATTTAAAGTAAATTCCTGTACCGGGGGAGACAAAAAAAGTGGATTCCTAAAAATAAAAAACATTACAACTATCAATAATATTAACAGCGCTATGTTTTTAAAATTTTTATTACTTTTAAAATTTTTATTATTTTTAAAATTTTTATTATTCAAATTCAAACAGCTCCTTTATTAATACTTCATCATTTTCCAACAACTAAAACAAATATTCGCACATAGATTATACTATATATTATTATAATAAAATAGAAAAACGAAGGCATCCTTCTGCAGTTTCTCCGTGTTTTACTTTGGATTTTAGTTAATCTAACATTTTTTTGATATTCATTTCTAACGGGAAGGTTAAATAAATGACCCATCTTCAAACATCTTAGGTGATATGCCTATAGTTTCCTGGTTATCACAAAATCCCCACATATCTATAGCTCTAACTTATAATTGATAGAGGCAATTTGTCAAACAAGGCAGGCCTGCTGCAATGAACTTATTCTTCGTCCTCAATGTATCCTATGTAAGGTAAATTTCTATATTTCTCAGCTGCATCAAGCCCGTATCCTATAACAAACTTGTTTGGTATATCAAATCCTTTGTATTTTACTTTGTTTTTCGTTTTTCTTGGGACATCTTTATCTAAAAGCGCACAAACTTCTATACTTTTAGGATTTCTTGCTTCTAAATTTTTAATTAAATAATTGAGAGTTCTGCCAGAGTCAATTATATCCTCAATAATAATTATGTCTTTGCCCTCTATGTTAAAATCTAAATCCTTTGTAATCCTTACCACTCCTGAGCTGACTTTAGAATTTCCATAACTAGAGACTGCCATAAAATCAAATGTGATCGGCAGATTTATTTCCCTGCATATATCAGCCACAAATATAAAAGAACCCTTCAGTATTGCAATCAGTACCGGGGGAATGCCTTTATAATCATTTGTAATTTTTTGGCCCAGCTCTCTTACTTTTTTCAACAACTCTTCTTCACTTATTAATACTTTTATTTTATTATCACTGTCCATAAACCCCCACCTTAATTTAATTGCTAAATAACCTTAAATACAAAACTTTGCAGGTTGAAGATGACATTTTAGCCCTGTCATCAATCCTGTACTTTCCAACCCATATTATTTTTTCTTTATCTAAAAATATCGGAACCATCTTTCGTAAATGTTTCGGTACTTTACAATCAATAAAAAAGTCATGAAGCTTTTTTTCTTTCATCATACCTAATGGATAAAATTTATCCCCCCTTTTCCACCTTCTCACCCTAACTGGAAATTTTATTTTATCATAATCCAGATAAGCCTCCGTATTACCTATATTGTCCATGCAAGAAAAATTTAGATTCTTTCCACTTACATCTAAAATTTTAGAAAGCAGCTCTGTTTCAAACTTTTCGTATCTTTTTTTCTTGCCAACCTCTATCTGTTCTTCTTCTGTAAAACTGCCATTTTCTTCATCTCTATCTGCTGCAAGCCATTTTAGCCTGCCAGGCAATTTTTTAATGCCTTCTACACTATACACATATATATATTTGCCTTCTTTGGCTGCTTTTATTTTTCCACGTACGCAAACATTTTTACTTTCCCCACCAATATTTAAAATTTTTATAATATCTTCAACATTCCTGGATTTAACATTTTCTAAATCCCCTTTGACTTTCTCTATACTGCACAGCAAAACTCTTCTTTTTACAGCATCCCCAAGAGTATCTAATTTTTCAATAGGAATTTTTACACAAGCTGTGCTTTCATTATCAACGCTTTTATAAAAAGCTGCTATTTTATTTAATTTACTTTCTGAATAGCTCGTTATAAAGTCATCCTCACATCTCAAAATTTCAATAGACCTTAGCACATTTTTCTTAAAAGCACTCAGGAAATTGTCCATTATAAATGGAACCAGCATGTTTCTAATTTTATTTCTGAAATAGATATTTTCTATATTAGTCTTGTCTATGCAATATGGTATTTTATTTTTTTTTAAAAATTTAACTATATCTTCTCTGTATGTGTTAATAAGAGGCCTTATAAATTTCCCATCCACAGGCTTTATCCCGGCAAGCCCTCTGACTCCTGCCCCCCTTATTAGGCGCATGAGAAAGGTCTCTATGTTATCATCTGCATTATGGCCAACTGCAATTTTATCTGTGCCAAGCTGCGCAGACGCCTCAGCCAGCATTTTAGCTCTTAATACCCTTGCTCCTTCTTGAAATGTTTTTTTATTCTCTCTGCACCACTTTTTTACATCTACTTTTTTCTTTATTAGCTCAATATTCATTTTCCTGCACAAATCTTTTACAAATAATGCATCTTTGCCTGATTCACCATTTCTTGTCATGTGATCAAGGTGAAAACCAAATAGAGTCAGGCCCATCCTTGCCTTTAAATAATGCAATACATAAGTCAGGAATGTAGAATCAGGTCCGCCTGATACCGAAACAAGGACCCTGTCGCCTTCATTTAGCATATTAAAACAATCTATAGTTTTTGTTACGTTACTGATAATCTTGCTTTTAAATATATCTTCACTGTTTTCTGGTTCCATCTTAAAACTCTTCCCACCCGGCAAACATACAGATATTAAAATCAAATTAAACCAATATCTGCCTTCATGTTTATTCTTGTTATGCTCCTTGATTTACCACTATCTTCGTCAACATCAATTAAGACCCCATTTATCCAATTATCACCTGTTGCTACATCGAATTTTTGAGGCATATGATTTATAAATCTTTCTATAATTATTTCTTTTTTTACCCCTATAACTGAGTCCCTTGGCCCAACCATGCCAACATCTGTAATATAGGCAGTCCCCCTGGGCAGTATCCTCTCATCTGCTGTTTGTATATGCGTATGAGTACCAATAACCGCGCTAACCCTTCCATCCAAAAACCATCCCATTGCTACTTTCTCAGATGTAACTTCGGCATGGAAATCTACAATTATTATTGGCGTCTGGCCTCCTATAAAATTTATAATTTTGTCAATGCTCCTAAATGGACAATCAAAATTATCCAGAAAAACTCTGCCGCATATATTTGCGACTGCTATTTTCCTGCCTTTTGTTTTTTTATTAGATAATATGTAACATCCATTTCCGGGAGTACCAGGAGGATAATTTGCAGGTTTCAGCAGCCTTGGCTCCTGCTCCAGATAATCATATATTTCCCTTTTCTTGTAAATATGATTTCCAGAAGTAACAATATCTACACCAACATTGAGAAGATCATCGCAAATACGCGGAGTAATTCCCATACCGCCAGCAGCATTTTCACCATTTGCAATTACAATATCTACAGAATTACTTTTAATAATTTCCAAAAGTTGCTTTTCAACACAAATTCTTCCGGGCTTTCCAAAAATATCACCTAAAAATAATATTATCAATTTTAACCTTCCTAAAACAATTCATTATTTGCTTAATCCCAATACTTTATCTTCCAGCTCCCATTCTCTTCTTTCACAAGAGAAACTTCAATGTCTTTATACATTTTTTCTTCTCCATCATAAAAGTCAGTTAAATCTATCCCAACAACAGCTATATTATTTTTAACCTCCACCCAGTTGATCTCTACTGAGGTTATGTCAGTAACATTGCCAAGATCATTGTTAAAATCTTCCAGGGTTCTATATTTTTTATCCTCGCTGCAAATGTATTCATATGCACTGTCATAATCTTTACCTATTAATGCATCAAAAAAATTTTTGACCACCTCTACTGCATTATCCATCTCTTCTTCGTGTGCAAATTTATGAATAATAGAATTTTTAATTTCTTGATACTGAGTGCATGAAGTAAAAACAATGGAGCATAAAAAAACCAAAAATATTATAAAAACAAAAGACCTAACACTGTAAAACCTAAACTTTGTACTTGCAAAAATTTTATCTTTCATAACATGCAATATTGCTGAATTTCTTTTTTTGATTAGATATCTTTTATGTCTACCTATAAATAAATTTACCAGAGTAAAAGATAACTAGCATAGCCAATTTTTTACATATTAATTTTTTGCGAAATTTGTGAGCAGGAAATTCAGATAAATTATGGTAGCGGGGATAGGATTCGAACCTATGACCTTCGGGTTATGAGCCCGACGAGCTTCCAGACTGCTCCACCCCGCATCGTTAATTTGTAACATTTGCGTTTTCTTACCGCTCATATATTATAACTAATTTTTATTTTTTTCAAACCCTTAAAATAATTTGTCATTTAAAAATCAAGAATGAACAGTTTTTATAGAATTGTTATTGTTCTGCGATATTGTCAGAGAATATTTAGAATATTAAATATCTTCTATTGCAGAAATAATCATTCCTCAGCAAGGGCCCATTTCTCCACAAAATCATCATATTTTTCCTTCATTATAGGGTCGTATAGATCGGGTACATCTTTTACCTTATAGGAAAAAGGCGGTTTTGCCCTGATTTATAAGAATTTGCTTTTTTAACAATCTACAAAGGCACAGTCTATATAATCATCAAACTCATCGGGGGAAGTGTTTTTATAAATTTGCATATAGATATTTTAAAATAGATCTACCTGGCGGGTTAAGAATCCTTAAGAACTTTAGTTGGAACCAATAATACTATCTGGAATACCCAGCCAAAAAGGCAAAAATAATAATTTTTTATCATCAATGGTTTTTTGCCCGATCAAATTATCAGAAAATATTATAGCTACCGGGGTATTATATTTTTTAATGAAATTTAATATAGAGCGGGTTGAAGTTGTTTTTGCCAGATGGCTCTTTACTTCCACAGGAACGATTGCTTGGTTTTTTTCTGCTATCAGGTCGACTTCGGCCTGAGATTTTGTTCTCCAGTAATTCAGGTTGAATTCATCTTTTAATAGTTCACAAAATAAAACATTTTCCAGAAGAGCTCCCTTATCGGTCCTGTCGCTAAATTTTTGAAAATTTTGGATCACGATATTCCTGAAACCTGTGTCCATAAAATAGATCTTTGGATTTTTGACCAATTCGGTTGATCTGTTTTTATAGAACGGTTGTAAACTTTTTGTAATAAATGTTTTTTCCAATAGATTTAAATTGATCTTAGTCTGTATAAAATTAAAATCTGCAAGAATGCCAAGATTCTGGTAATCAATTTGAGAGCCTATCTGGAGTGCTAGTGCCTTTATCAGTTTTGTGAGTTTAAAATCTTCAGCAATTTTTAATATTTCCTTCACCTCTCGCAGAAAGAATATACTGTAAATATTTTTTAATACTTTAATTTTTTCTTCCTTTGTTTTTGCTGTCACAACCCTTGGATAGCCTCCGTATATGCCAAATTCTTCATAGAATATGTTTATCTCCTTAGAAATTGGATCACTTATCTCAGGCAGAATTACTTTAGAACCGGTTATGGCCAATTTGTTTTTTTGCTGTTTTAAAATATTGTAAAGGCCAGGATCTTTAAATAAGAGGAATTCTTCAAAATCAAGCTGATAAAGATTTAAGATAAAAATTCTCCCAGCAAGATACTTAATTGCTTTTACGCTTAGATCGATACTTGAGGAACCGGAGATTATTATTTTCTTTCCAGGATTAAAATCAAATAGATACTTCAGGCTCTTGCCTCCCTCATTAGCATACTGGAATTCATCAATAACTATGTATTTATTTTTTTCAGGCCTAAAATAGAGTTCTTCAAATGATTTTAAATCTGTTTCAAATAATTCCAGCAATTGCCTGTCTTCAAAGCTTAGATAAATTGAATTTTCAAGTTCATTGCAGATCTTTTTAATAAGAGTGGTCTTGCCACTTTGCCTTGGCCCTATTACAGCAATTATTTCCGGGACATCTAAATAATCTTTTAGTTCTTTTTCGAGTTTTCTTTTAATATACATAATAAAGTACAGTCTTCCCTGTTTAATAAAAATTTTAATTAAATTTTAACCCTGCTATTATTTATGTATATTTAATTTTAGCAGGTTTTTTATTAATTTCAAGGGGTAGGGCTTTATAATTGTAATTCAGACACTACTGGCACAAAAGTATTAATTTCAGATAAAAATGATTGATTAAATCAGCAATTAATCATCTTTTCCTAATTTTACCCCAAATAGCAGCTAAATTGGGGCAGCTGCATACATATTATTGCAGTAATTATCTTTATTGCGGCAATCTGTGGCTTTATTCTCTCATCAGTAAGATGATTAATTGCTGGCGTATTTGCAAATCACCATTATTTCAGTAGCGTCAAGTCTTAGAGCTGTTGCCTAAGGCAGCCAAAACGCAGGCCTGATTATTAATTTTCTAAAAATATTATTTGTAAATTTAAGTTAATTCCGTTAGGAAATGATCATATCCCTGTTTTGTTAAGAGCTCTTCATTCCCGTCTTTGCTGATTCTAATGCCTTTTTCCCTGGTTATTTTGCCTACCAAAATTCCTTTTACTTTATTTAGATTCTTTTCTGAAACCGTATAGATTAATTCAAAATCTTCCCCGCCGTATAGGGCAAAATCTAAAGCATCTTTTTTTAAAGATTCCGCTGCTTTGTTTGTTAATAATTTTATCGGAACTAAATCTGCATAAATGATAGCTCCGGTATTGCTTTGCTCGCATATTCTTGTAATTTCAGAAGCAAGACCATCGGAAACATCTATCATTGCGTTAATATATTTTAAAAAAGGCTTTACTTTGTAAAATTTTGCCTCTGGTTCCAAATGTTTCTTCTTCACTTCTTTGTGGCCATCTATATTTTTTAAGAATAAATTCAAGCCTGCGGTACTTGATCCCAGATCCCCGCTAACTAAAATAAGATCACCTGGTTTTGCAGCTGAACGGAATTTAAGATTTTCTTTTTTTGCCTCTCCAATCATACATATATCTATAATAAGTTGATTGGCGTGAGTTACATTGCCGCCTAAAATTTCGATTTTATATTTATCGCAAACTTCCCACATTCCCTTATATATATTTTCAATAATCTCAACATCAATATTCTTTGGCAAAACCAAAGAAACTAAAAAGTACCTGGGAATTGCTCCCATGGCACCTACATCTGAGACATTGATTTCTACTGCCTTTTTACCAACCTGCCCGGGGGTAAAATATTTCAGTGAAAAATGGTCACCGTCTACCAGGGTATCTGTAGTGAGGGTAAGATATTTATCTCCAACTTTTATGACAGCTGTATCATCTCCTATGCCTTTGACTATGCCTTTGCTGACGGGCTTTTTTGTAAGCCTTTTGATTAATGCAAATTCCCCGCCTATTTTTGAAATATCCATGTTATCATTTCTCTTTTCGTTTTTTTATATGTTGCTTTTATTTTTTTGACGAAAAATACTTATTTACTATGTCAATTGCGCAGTACTCTCCGCACATTGTACATTTGTCGCCGCTGATTTTACTTTCTTCTCTATATTTTCTTGCTTTTTCCGGGTCAATGGATAAGCTTATCTGTTTTTCCCAATCTAATTTTTTTCTTGATATTGCCATTTCTATATCTTTATCTATGGCGCCTCTGGCCTTTTTTGCAATATCTGCTGCATGTGCTGCAATTCTGGTAACAATAACCCCTTCTCTTACATCATCTACTGTTGGTAGTCTCAAGTGTTCAGAGGGCGTAAGGTAACACAGGTAATCAACACCATGGTAAGCAGCTAAAGCTCCGCCGATTGCTCCTGCTATGTGATCATAACCCGGGGAAATATCAGTGACAAGCGGTCCCAAAACGTAGAAAGGTGCATTACCGCAGATCTTCTTTACAAGCAAGACATTTGCTTCTATTTGATCCAGGGGCATATGGCCGGGACCTTCTATTATTACCTGTACTCCTTCTTTTTGAGCTTTTTCTGCTAATTCTCCTAAAATGATTGTTTCCTGTATTTGCCCCCTGTCAGTTGCATCAGCAAGGCAGCCTGGTCTCAGCCCATCTCCAAGGCTTAAGGTTACATCGTATTTTTTTGCTATTTTAAGCAGCCTGTCAAAATTTTCAAAAAGTGGATTTTCCTTATTGTTATACAACATCCATTCAACAAGGAAAGCGCCGCCTCTGCTCACAATATCTAAAATTCTTTTCTGGTTCTTTAGTCTTTCAATAGCTTCTCTTGTTATACCGCAGTGTACCGTCATGAAGTCAACACCATCTTCTGCCTGTTTCTCAATTACACCAAAGATGTCTTCTTCGGTCATATTAACAATACCTTTTCTTTTTGAAGATTCAATGGCAGCCTGGTAAATAGGAACTGTTCCAACCGGAACTGCCGATCTGTCTATAATAGCTTTTCTTATTTTTTCAATATCTTCACTGATGCTTAAATCCATGACAGTATCAGCTCCGGCTTTAATTGCTGCGTCTAATTTTTCTATTTCCTCTTTAAGGCTGGCATGTTCCGGGGATGTTCCTATGTTTGCATTAACTTTTGTTTTAAGACCCGAACCGATTCCTGAGAGTTCTGTATGCGATTTGTGCTTTTTATTGTATGGAATAACAATGCTGCCTTTGGCTATGTTCTCTCTTATATATTCAGCTTCCAAACCTTCTTTTTTTGCAACTATTTCCATTTCTTTTGTTATTTTTCCTGACTTAGCATCACTTAGTATGGTCATTTGTAATAGCCTCCCTAATTTTTTTACATTCTTTTTCGACATTGCTTTTAGCAATTGTGGCTGAAATTGCAGCAATAGACCTGGCACCTGCTTTTAAAACAGCTTTAATATTATTTTCGTTTATTCCACCGATAGCCACAAGCGGGATATTTATTTTCTTTTTTACATCTTCTATTAACTTGATTCCTGCCGGTTTTCCAGCATCCAGTTTAGTTTTTGTTTCAAATATTGGGCTTATTCCGATATAATCTGCACCAATTTTCTCTGCCTCTACTGCTTCTTCAACGTTATGTACGGTCAGTCCAATTATTTTTTTATATCCAACAAGTCTTCTGGCAGTGGTATAAGGCATATCATCATTGCCCAGGTGGGTGCCGTCTGCATCAGTTGCCAGAGCAATGTCAACTCTATCGTTTATTATAAATATAGTGTTATTCTCTTTACAAAGACGGCTTATCTTTTTTGCCTCGCTTATCATCTCCTTTGTGTTTTTTTCTTTCTCTCTGTATTGGATTATCCTAACCCCTGCTTTTATAGCAGATTTGACATCTTCCAGGACAGTTTTTCTTGTCAGCCTTGAATCAGTTATGAAGTATAAATCTATATCTTTTAATTTTTCTTTGTTTTCTCTTTTACTCATCTTTTATTTTATTTTTTCAATTTTTTGCATTTTTTCTATTGAATCTTTATCAAGGTTAAATACTTCGTCAAATAAGTCAACTTTATATGTGCCCGGGCCCCTGCATGTTTTTGCTGCTATTTCACCAGCTATCCCAAAACAGCAAAGAGCAGCTGCAGAAGCAAACGCACAGTCTTCTTTTTTGACAGCAGCAAATGCCCCTATTACTGATGAAGCCATACAGCCTGAGCCAACAAAATTTCCCATCATATCATGGCCATTTTTGCAGATGTAGACATCTTTCCCATTTGATATGATGTCTTCTTTTCCGGTGATTACAACAGTTAGCTTCTTTTCAGCTGCCAGTTTTTTTGATATTTCTACAAGATTTCCTTTTACTGATATTGCCTCCACTCCTTTTGTTTCCGCCTCTACTCCAGCTATTGTTCCAATCTCTGAAGAGTTTCCCTTTAGAACTGAAATTTTTACTTTTTCTAAAATTTCTGCTGCTTTATTTGTTCTTAAATCTGTTGCGCCAGTCCCAACTGCATCCAGGATTACAGGAATATTCTTCTCATTTGCTTTTTTGCCTGCTAAAATCATTGATCTTACAAGGTCAACTGTTAAAGTTCCGATATTTAAAACAAGGGCATTGGATATGGAAGTCATTTGTTCGACTTCTTCTATTGCATGGGCCATAACAGGTAAGGCACCCATGGCTCTTACTATGTTTGCACAGTCGTAAATTGTTACCCAGTTTGTTATATGGTGTATTAGTGGTTTTTGCTCTTTTATTTTTCTTAGAGTTTCCGGCATGCCTGGTATGCTCATAGAATTTCCTTTCCTATTTAAGTTTGTCTATTTGTTTTGTTATTTTTGTTTAAATTAACACATCTTATAAAATTCACGTTTTTTCCTTTCCTGTATGCTCTCTTGATTTCAAGAGGCTTTAAGAACTCTCATGAAAACAAAAAACTACCGACCTGGTAAGATCGGTAGTTTTTAAAAATACTTTGTATTTTTTTAATTTATAAAAGTATTTACTTTCCTACGCTAGCATTAACTAGGTCAGGTTCAAAGGGTTGGCAACGCCTCTCAGCCACAATTGGCACCCCCAGCTAAATTTTCAAAAGTACGAAATTATTTAAGCAATTAAGCTATTGTTAATAGCTTAGCACGTTGGCAAAAAAAATCAAATCATGAATTGCTTGGCGCAGCAATTCATCAACTTCAGCCTAGTTTTACCCCAAATATCTGCTAAATTGGGACAGCTGCGAAAATAATTTTTGGACTATTTTTCAAATTGTGGTTTTTGGGATAATAATTCCACCAATTTTTGTGTTTTGAAGTGCCTAAAATATTTTCATTTATGATAATATTAAGAAAGTTGTGTGACTGATTTTTAATTTAAAACAGAACTTAAGCAATATGGCTAACTTAAAATTGACTAAATTTCTAAAGCAACTAAAAGATGAACTTGGTGAATTGCCAAAAGATTTGCATATAACTCGTAAAGCAGGAGCATATGTTGCAATTTCAAATGGAAAAGTAATAAAAATAGGCAATCCCCAAATAAAATATTGCCCTTTGTTTAAAATGCTTTTTAATAAAAAAATTATTGACCAAAAAGCAATAAAAGATAAGTTTAACTGGCAAATACAAAATTTGGGTATGTTTTCATGCCACAGAACAATTACAAAAGATAAAATTATTGTTCCATTTGGTGCTTCAGAAATTCTAATGTATGCTATTAAGAGAAAAGAAATTGATTGTGCTGTTATTGCCTGTGAGGGCGCAGGAACTATTGTAAGCAGTAACCCAGCTTTAATTCAAGGCATTGGTGCATATATGAATGGAATTTTTTACACAAGCCCAATAAAAGAAATTATTAATAAGATAAAACAAAATAATGGCATGGTGCTGGATGAAAACACAGCAAAAATAGACCAGTGCAATGGTGTAAAAAAAGCCCTTGAGTTGGGTTTTAAAAAAATTGCAGTTACTCTAAGAGGTGATGAGACTCAAATTTTAAAAAAAATTAGGAGTATCTCGCCTTCTAAAATTGAAAGACTTACAGTTCTCTCTGTATGTAACTCAGGAATTACAAAAAAACAGGCTGAAATATTAAGAGATAAAGCAGATCTGGTTTGGGCATGTGGTTCGCGCCATGTCAGGCAAATAGTTGGGCCCCAGGCAATTATACAATTAGGTGTTAGAATACCTGTTTTTATTATGAGCCAAAATGGAATTGATTTAATAGCCAGCTATTCAGGAGATAACAATTTTAAGTCAAACCTTAAAGAAATTAAAAACAAACATTATATTACTTCAAACAAGTATAAAATCGGGGGCATTAAAGCAAGTATGGGAAAATTTTATGTTTATTTATATGAAACAGAAAATCTGCCCATAACAACAGAAGATGAACCTACCCCGCTAATTTAGCCTGGTTAAAATAATCAAAGCTTACTTTTAATGCCTGAATTCATGAAAAAATGGTGAAAATCCCATTGTTATTACAGAAATGTCGGAAGAGGCAGGCAGAAAAAAGAAGAAGAAAGTGGACTGTATACTTATGCTATTATTTCACGCTCATCAAAAGTTTATTTAATAGATCAATGCTTAAGATTGTTGACCTAATTGTATGGTAATTAATCTTCCAGGAATTTCCCATGTGTTGCCACAACACTTCTCCTTTGCGGGTAAGAAGCGGCCACCATTCACCAGTAGAACGATTGATTGCTTTACTGTATATAAAATTATGAATATTTTTATATACTTCCCAATATGTTTTATATCCAAATAAATTACAGGCATAGAGAGTTCCGATCATGGCTTCTGCTTGCTGCCAAAATTCTTTTTGGTCGTCAGTCACTTTACCATTATGCAAGCCTTCTACATAGATTCCGCCATATTTATAATCAATTCCAAACTTTACAGTATGGTCAATGATCTTTTTAATCAATGGAGAATATTTGTTTAAGTCAATTCCCAATTCTTCCAACGCAGTGCACAGCAGCCACGTAAACTCAATATTATGACCATATGATGTTATGTTTTTTGGATTACTTTTTGTTCCATTATCTTCAAACCTATCCATCCCCCACACAATATCTAATTTAACATTGGGTGCTAATTTCCAGTCAACCGTGAATTGAGGCATTCCGGTGCCATAGTCAGGATGCAGCATTCTATATTTAATAATATCAATTATTTCTAAAAGTTTGCGTCTGGAAAGATGGTCCTTTTTGCATTTAAATATGTTTGTAAATGATTCCATAAGATGCATATGGACATCAAAAGTTTTCCTATCGCTTCCAACAACATTTGAACTTACCAGATCCCAGTCCCTGTTCATTATCTCAAAATAGCCGCCATTAAAGGAGTCAGTGCAGTGTTTCAAAACCAGATCAAAAGTTTTTTCTGCATAATCTAAACTCTTTTTATCTCCAGTGGCTAAGAAATGTTCACATAAAGAATAAATAGCAAAACTTTGGCCATATAATATTTTCTTATCATCCAAAATATTTCCTTCTCTATCCGCCATCCAATAAAACCCGCCATAAGTTTTATCCCATAGTTTCTCTATCAGGAAATTTATGCCTTCCGTAACAAAGCTCCCACATTTATTATTACCATAGCCATACTTTTGAGCCAATGAAAAAGAATAGATCACACGGGTTTGTGAAATCAGTGATTTTTCATTCACTTGAGTGTCTTCCCCGTTTTTATCAAAATGAGTGATAAAACCACCATTTTTATAATCCATGCAACGATCCAGCCAAAAAGGCAGGAGTTCCTCTTTTAAATATTTTTCAAGTTCTAATTTTGAGTTTAAGATTTCATCCTTAATCAAATCAACACCTCCCTATCGTGATAATGCAACAAGAGATTAACCACAAGCCTGTTGAAATAACAGACCGAGCAACTTAATATATTGTGAAAAGTCAGGAATAATCACATGCGCTCCAGATTTTATCAGTCTCTCTCTTTTTTCTATATTCAGGCCATATCTTCTTATCTCGTCACTTGCTACCCCGATGGCTATTCCTCCGTTCCTTCTGCATTCATACATTTCTACCGGGCCGTCTCCAAACACAGCAAGCTCCTTGCCTTGCAGATGATTCTCTTCTATGATTTTTTCAATAACCATTTTTTTTGAGAATTTTTCTACATCGTCCAATGCACCATATATGCCACCCTCAAATAGATGCGCGTATCCCAATATTTTTGCTTCGTTTACCACATCTTTTTTATCTGTTCCGCTGGTAAGATATAAAGATATGCCTGAGTCTTTTAGTCTCTGTAAAAATTTAATGGCCCCTTTTATGATAAAATCCTCAAAATTCAATTCACATGACTCTATTTTTTTAATTCGCTTATTTATCATTTTCATTAGCTCATTATTATATATCTTCTTATACCCAAACTTATCCAGGATCATATTTTCCGGAACAAGGTTAAATTCTTTTACCATCTCTACCAGTTCTTCCATCTGCAGTATAGTTTGAATTCCAGTAGATCTATCAATATAGTCATGGACTCTTTTTTTTATCCTGCCTAAAAGTACTAAATCAACATCCTGATATTTGTCTCCGCAAATTGATTTGATCATTACATCTTCTATGATCTTTTCCCAGCCTTGCCGCAAGACACTTATGGTTCCATCATGGTCAAAAATTACATGTTTTATTTTTCCAATTTTCATTGTTTTTAAATCAGTGCAAAGTTCGAATTCAGAATCTTTTAAGTATTTTGATTTTCTAATATCTTCAGCAAGCTCCGGCAGATAAATATATCTTATATCTTTACTGGCTTCTATGATCTCACTGACAGAAGCAGTCCCAGTCTTAAAAAGTTTTTTAACAGTTACCGATGCAGCCATATTTGCAAATACTGCAGCTTCCCCTGGTTTTAACTTTGAAGCTAAACAGAGGGCAATGGCACTTACTACAGTATCTCCTGCCCCTACCGGGTCAATCTCTTTTAAAATTTGAATACCTTCTATGATGGAAAATCCATCAGCATCCGCAACTGCCAGGCCTTTACTGCCCCTGGTTATAAATACAGGTTTTTTTGATTCTTTAAAAAGACTGGAAGAGATCTCTTCAATAGTCGCTATATCCATGTCTTTGCTTCCATCTATTTTTAGCCCTGCTAATTTAACGGCTTCTTGCTCATTAAGCTTTCTATAAGTATTTTTAATCACATGGCCATAATCCCTGGTATCTGACAACACTATTTTATCACTGTGTTTTTTTATCAAACCATTGATTCTTTCTAATAAAATAGGGCTACTTATACTGTTGGGAACTTGCTGATTAAGAATAAATACATCACTTTCTTCTAACGCTTTATCTATATGGCTTATAATTCTTTCTTCAGTTTCTTCTGTCATTTTATTGAAAAACCCAAAATCTATTCTATTTTTTTCTTTTCCATTAAGATACCTCTTCCCAAATGCTACGGTGTCATAACCATCATTTTGAATTATCATATACTCAGTATTTATTCCAAGCTCCTTAAACTGCCTTAAGATTTCTTTTCCAAATATATCATTTCCAATTACTCCTATTGTGGAAATAACTTTTGGCTCTAAGGCTGCCAGGTTTGCCACTATATTTGAAGCACCGCCCAGACTGTAGCACTGGTATCTAACAGCCTGGCCCATAAGCCCGGTTTCTACGGAAACTTCAGAGTATCCTGGGTCCAGGATCCAGTACGCATCAAGACAATAATCCCCATATATTGCTACTTTTACTTTTTTAAATTTTTCTGCAATTTCTTTTATTCTTTTTTCATCCATTTTTACTCTTTAAAATGGGGCCTCAATTAATTTACAGATTAAGTGGTAGGCTACTTGATGTATCTCCTGAGCCAGGCTGGTCACCTCTGTTCCTGCTGAAAGGCAGATATCCGATATTTTCTCCAGCTCGCTCCCCTTCCTGCCTGTAAAAGTTATTAATTTTGCCTTTCTTTCTTTAGCAACCTTTGCAGCCTTTAGTATATTAGGTGAAGAACCACTGGTTGAAAAAACCCACAGTATATCTTTCTCATTAATTAGCGCCTCTATTTGCCTTGAAAAAATATCATCAAAACTAAAATCATTTCCTATGCATGTCAATACAGAGGTATCGGTTGATAGTGAAATAGCAGGAAGTGCTCTCCGGTTTTTAGTAAACCTGCCAATCAATTCTCCTGCAACATGCTGTGCATCAGCTGCTGACCCTCCATTTCCGCAGAGATATATAGTGCCTTTATTCTTTATGGAACCTGCAATAGCCTCAGACACTTTTGTAATGGTGCCCAGGCTTTCACTTCCCAATTCCTGGATTAATTTCTTGTGCAAGTTTAAATAATTTTGTATTTCTTCTTTCATGGCAGCTCCTATAATTTCAAATTCTCAAGAATATTTTTATATAATAAAGGTACTGTGGTCCTCTGATCGCCTTTTATATAAATACCTTCTCCTCCTAAAGATTTTGGGATTCTACATACCAGGCTTTTTTGATCTCTGAAATAGTAGTTTTCCGAACATTGGCCCGGTGCACTTTTTGAATAACCGCTTCTTATATCAAAATCTGCAATCAAGAAATCATCTGGTTTTTTACCAGCGTTGCAAGCCATTGAGACTGCTTTTAATATTACTTCCGGACCGGTTACCGCACTTCCAATATTTATTATCACCCCACCTTGTGTAAATTTTGTTATCTCATTTACTAAAATGAGAAAATCCCTGCCTGAACACCCGCCCTTGTATCTACCATTAAAAGTACAGAGTTGGTCAATAACATCGGTCCCGATTCCTACATGAACAGTAAAAGGCACATTTTCTTTATAACAATTTGCCACCAGGCTAATATCAGGGTATTTAAAAGTAATCTTTTTGCCTTCGGTTAGAAGTTCGCTGGCTATTCTTCTGGAGAAAGATTCTTCTGACATAAATTTACCAATAGCCTCGCCAAAACCCAGCTCACACCTATCTCCAATTTCAAGTGCTTTATTTATATAATTAAACTCATAAGCCATACCGAATTGTCCCTTCTTCAGTACACTTGGAACGTCTTCGCTGGTTTCACCTATTAATGCTAACTCAAAATCATGAATTATGGTTGCGCCATTCCCTCCAATTAATGTAACCAGGCCTCTTTTGACCAAATCAATTAAAACAGGACCCAGACCGTTTTTTATAAGGTGCGCTCCTGTAAAAATAATAACCGGCTTGCCATCAGCCCTGAACTCAATTAGTTTTTTTGATAAATCTCTTATTTTTTTGATTGTACTTTGAGTTGCTTTAAAATTCTGTTCCCTATAAGTTGAAAGGTCTTTAAAATCTTCTAGTTTAACCTTGCTGATTCTTTCTTTAACTGGATAAGTTTTTATATTTTCTGAATCAAAGATCTCAAATTTTCCCTTGTATTCCATCAAACCTCGATTTTAAGTTTAAATATCTCTTTAGGATTATCATAGAAAAACATTCTGGAAACTTCTTTGGCTTTATCTATGTCAAACAAGCCTTCCTTCACTTTAATGTATAAAGCTTTTGCCACATTTTTCTTAGCCAGTTGCAAGTGTCCGTAGACACCGTCTACAAATAGATAATCTCCCCCAAAGGCTGATATCTTATTTAACGGTACTGTATCTATCCACTCAAGAAGACTGGCTACTGACGTATTTGGTGATACGATATGAGCCCAGCACATATCTATATACACATTGGGATAGTTTTTAGCCAGCACTGTAAGTTCGTTCTGGTATGGATAACTTATATGGAATATGTCAAAGGTCACATCAGGATACTGCAAAAATAGATTTGATAGAAGTTCCGGATTTGAATTAGACAGTATGTTTCCATTTCCTTCCTGAATACCGGTATGTATTTGGAGCACAAGGTTCTTTTTATTTGCAATGTCTAATATATAGTGAACCATATAATCCTGAAAAGCCTTGCCATTTTCTGCTATTCTTCCCTCCCAGTCCGGAATATGTTTTGTATCAAATATATTGTTAAACTCTTCTTCTGCCTTTGATCTTGACACTCTATCATATTTTAAAGTTCTCTGATAAGCCAGAGGATTTTTCAGCGCTACTGCTCCCATTTTATATGCTTTATCTATTAAGACTTCAGCTGCTTCAAGCCAGCGGTCAAAGGAAGTAATCCTAATGCCTGATTGTTTTTCTACTTTTTCAATTTTAGCCCACAAATCAGGATATACTAAATCACTTATCGCATAAACAGGGCTATACAGGTCCCTGTCACAATATATGCTTCTCTCATCTTTAGGATTATAGTCTTTATCAAGTGTTTCTACATTAAGCAGGCTTGTTGCTATTTTGCATCTGTCTTTTAGAACCTTTTTAAAGTATCCGGGCTTCAAAGTTTCTAAAAACTTATTATTTAATTCTTCTATAGTGGACCCATCAATTTTATCGATGCCGTATAGTTCCTGTGCCGCAATATCCAAGGCCCTGCCGTATCCTGTGAATCTTGAAACTTCCCAATATGGTTCTACTATTTTCCATTTTTCCATAATGGTAAGTTTTTCTTCAATTATTCTCTGGCGGTCATCTTTGGCCAGTCC
>Ga0114918_10000700_pt1 | contig 29261 bp, 19 predicted proteins | sample LantaG_FD_87015 | JGI IMG/M metagenome (GOLD analysis project Ga0114918, IMG submission 87015) | Deep subsurface microbial communities from Baltic Sea to uncover new lineages of life (NeLLi) - Landsort_02402 metaG | ecosystem: Environmental > Aquatic > Marine > Oceanic > Sediment | place...
AGCGAGGGACGACTACAGGATCATGATCGATGTAGCGAGACTGAAGGGACCACCACATCGAAAACCGATTACAAATGGTTTGTGAGAGATAAACGACAATGAACAGGGATGCTCAAGACAAACGAATAGCAGCAGTTCTCGAAGAAAACGAGGATTTAGATTTTGATGAGGCAGTCAAAGTTTTTTATGAATACCTTAAGTCTCACCTGTCGCTGCCATGCATAGTTACCGGGGTAGAAGATTTCAGGTGGGAAGAAATCTATGTTTTTGGCCCCGGCGATGAGGAAGAATATGACCGTCTCAAGAAAACACAACCGTCTTACACAGATCAATATGAGCTTCTGGGGATAGATTGTGAGGCTGAATCTGGATGGATGCTCTTTTGGGGAGAAGATATTGGGGCCGACGTCCGTCGTATCTCCGATGGTAAGAAGTTCTTGCTCGGGATATCAGAACTCAAGGCAACGGACAAGAAGTCGAAAAACTATCAGCTTCTTGATGATTATTCTGTTTGGTTCGTTAATAACCGTTAGCGGGGATTCTTACCGTTGGCATTCAACTCGAAGAATATCGCCTTGGTGGTAAATCCATTCACCAACCAAGAAGTTGTCTTCTGAAAGTCTCATTATACCCGCGCCATGAACTGCATCGCCCTCGTCCTCGCCTTCGAAGCTGAAAACGTAACAATATTGACAGCCAAGGTCATCCCGCAAGACTCCGTATGTTTCCCCACTTTGGCCGCCAAATGAGAAAATTCCCTCATAGATACCATCTTCCTCTCTTTTTATTTCAATCCGTGGCTTGGCTGTCAACCTCAAGTAATCATCTGCAAGATCGGGCATGGCTACGACGGGCCAGTTCCCCAAGATCGGGTCATTTTTCCGTGGCAATTTCAATCTCCTTAAACGCTTCACTTATCTGCGCTGCGGTTGAAGGTGCCGATCAAACCAGTCTGCAAACTTACGGATATCCCAGAACATGGTAATCCAAGCGTGTTTTTTCCCTGAGCGAACCACCAATTCAACAGTACATCCGGCTTCACGAGCTCGGGTCTGGAACCATTCTGACTGTTCCAGCGGAGTCAGCGTATCAGCATCGCCATGAATGATCAACACGGGCGGGAGGTCCGAAGAGATGTGGTAAATCGGCGACATCTCGTGGCCAATTTCCTTCCACAACGCGAGGTCTGTTGACTGTGGCCCAAAGGCTTTTATAAAGCTCTTGGGCGGGCCTCCATCACCCGGATTTTCCGTGGAACGCCCGAGATTCAGCAGGTCTGTGACTGGAAAAAAGACGGCTGCCGCTTGTACCGCGCTGCTTTCGCTATCTATGGGATCGTCAGCATCTGATGAGCCGGGTCCACCTCGCGTCGCCAGCATCAGACTAAGATGCCCGCCCGCGCTGCCTCCAGCGACACCGATGCAATTGGGATCGATATCATAATCTCGCGCATGATACCGGATGAACCGTACTGCTCGGTTCACATCTTCCACAATCTCCATGACGGTCGCCTTAGGCTGAGACAAGTGGGAAACGGCAAATACCGTGTAACCACGTCGCAGCAAGGGAGCAACCATCCATGGGTTAAAATTATCGGGACCGGACTTCCACCCACCGCTGACTATCAAGACAATCCCCAGGCTGTTGGACTGAGCCGCCTGGACTACATCAAAGGTCAAATCCTGACCATGTCGCCGGGTATAAACGATTCCGTTTTTGCGTTCGAACGTTGGGTGGAAATAACACCAAAGGCATCCTGCCAAAATGGCAATCAACACCACTAAGGCGAGTAACACCAGTAGCCCAAGTTTGATTATACGACGATATTTCATCTGAGACTTCCAGGATACGCCACACAAAAGTACTCCGGGACGCGTGTAAAACAGCTGGGAAACTCGTTACCTCAACTGGATAAGACACAGATTCCAGTTACCTTCCTTCTGGGAACAAAAGAGCACGCATGATCCTTCCGGGCTAAATGACGGGTGTGGATGCACATTAGCTCCCTTGGGTCGATGTCCTTGCGTAAGCAGCTTTGCATGACCTGTTTTCCCATCCACCAAATAAAGCTGGCCGTCAAAGGTATCACCTACAGCCCACCTGCCATTGGGGTCTCCGCTAACATGCCAGTACTTTTTCCGACTCAAAATGTGTAGAGATCGATCCTGTAGGCTGATGTACGCAATACCATGGGGCTTCTTGAGCATTTCATCGTTCTTCGGCCAAATGGTGAAAAGGGCCTTGTCAGGCCCCCACCATACCTCGTGTGTCACCCATTCATCATAGGTCTCCTTGTAAAAGGGCTCATTGCCGGAGCCGTCCGCATGGACAATCCACATCCGCTGCTCTGAATCACCACCGGTTTCCCAGCAATACATAATCAAACCTGAGATTGACGGATGGGCCTGGCAGTGTCCCACGTGAAAGTCTGGATCGATGATTCTTCTGAAGCTGCCCTGCTCGGTATCCAAGGCCAACAGACCCCACGAGTTATCATGCATGACACCAAGGTAGATGTCTTTGCCATTGCTATCCACGGTGATGGTTCCGCTGATCTGCATGTTGTCAGGCAGTTCAGCCACTCTGCGGCGAAACTCTTTCTTGGGCCCATCAGGACCCTTCCGTAGTACTTCATCAATATCAAGCTCCCATATTTCACGGCCTGATACGTAGAACATCTGGTTCTTGGTGCGGCTGAGACATACGTTACTTGGCTGACTGTCATCGGTGAGCTGTGTAATTATGCCGGTCTCTGTTGAAATGGCTAAGTACTGGTTAGAGCCTGTTCGATCCGACATGAAGACAATATGTTGGAGATCTGCCGTCCAGTTTGGATGTGTTTGGTAGATCTTGTCATCTTTTGCTGGAGAAGTGGTGAGCAGAGTGATTTCCATGCCTGTCACCGGGTCGATATAGGCCGTCCTCTCAGGAGGAAATTGTCTGCCTACGCCGGATGAACCTTCAACGAACTGGCTGCTACAAACCAATACGAAAAACATCGATCTCAAGATTTTCAGAAAGCCATACTGCATATCTTACACTCCATGGTGAGGGATTTCTTTAGTTGCTGCTCTGATGTTACTTCCGGTATTCACATATAACTTCTTCATAAGCGATACTTCTGCACGCTACGGTCTTCATAATAGCACAATATGCGGTTCGATTTCAACACCTCTGATCTTCAACTCGACCAACTTTCCTGTCAGAAAGGTCCAGAATACACCAATTCGCTGAAAATCCGGTATTTTGGCCGTTTTCCGAGGTACCTCAACCCTATATTTGTCATCGCTTGTATATAGACTGCAGCTATACGATGTGCTGAGTATTCTTTCACATTTGAATGTCACGAAGCTCTGAATCAATTGGTTCATGAAAATGAACCTCGCCGGCAACGGTTTCCCGCTTGTTTGATACCCTTCACTCAAAAATCGTTGAGAGATAAGTCATATGTAATCCGTGGGGATTGTAAGAAATGCTATCATTATAGTATGCAGAACCAGCATGGCTGATACCACTCGGACCAATTGTATCAGCTACGGGCAAATTGGACAAGTATATTTGTGAAAGGAAAACAAGATGGCAAAGAAACGAAAATTCACGGACATACTGGCAGATGATCTAACCAGTATCGACAACATTGCCTATGATGTTCAGGCAGAACTTGAAAAGCTGGAAGAAGGCGAGATGAGCATTGTAGATTTTCAGGATTCGCTCTCATCTTTGATACAACACATGAAGAGGATTCGAAGAATAGCCGACGCCATAAATGGGCGAATGGTGCGTAGCCCCGCCAAGAAACTTATGACAGGCAAGCCTCTAACGGAACAGGAATATTTCTTCATCCGCACGGGAGGTGTACACCTCAGCACAGCACACCAGCTTGGGCTGTCACCGGTTGATGAGTACAAGATATACCGACTCTTCTGCTATGAGGATGATAAGGTAATATGCCTTATTAATCCTGAGCCGAAGCCGGAGGAACCGCCCGAAAACGTCATCCGTATTCGTGCGGGTAGCCTCCCAGAGGAATTGAACGCTTGCTATCTGCGGCCTGAGCAGCGGAGTTTCTTTGAGAAGCATTTACCGGGTCTTTTGGACAGGTTCCAGAATAACTGATTCGGTCAAACAGGTTCTGGTGTTTAGCGAACGATTATCGATCTTGTTTTCGGTTATGCAAATGTGAGTCATTCGCCTCGCGGCCACAAACTGCAGCAACATTAGATCTTTCTCTTTTGAACTCGGGGTCGTCTCGCGAAACGTTGAGCATTTGTCTGCCAACTGCTTCATCGCTGTCTCAAATCGGCTTGATAGCTTCCATCCATGCTGCCCACCATACCGGCTATTCAGATAGCTCACATGCTCAATGAGCCCGAGCCGCGTGAGCTTGGCTCGTGCTCGTTGAAAAACTCTATGTGTTACGTCGTACTTGCTCTCAATGTACGCCATGTTAGGCACTATGGAATTAGCCCATTTCAGTTCGAAGAATATGCATGCTGCCGCATGTTGCTGGTTACGATTGCCGGGAAAGAGCATTTCGATCAGCTCAGTGAAGTCTGAAATCTGGCTCATCCGCCTGTGATGGAAGTCGATCTTGGTTGGCTCTGCCATTTTACATTTTCACCCCGGCCTATTTATGCAAAATATGCCCTTCGACGCGGGACCTTGGTGTCGAGGCCTTGTTAAAAAAACAGACCACCTTTTTAAGTTTTTTGGTCTGCACCAAAATCCTGGCGAAATTGGGCCGGGTGCACACAATAAGGCAGGTTGAGCGGGAGAACCGGTTCATCCGGTGGGTTCTCCTATATGGTTCGATGAGGTGGTTTCGGAGGGTAAAAACCTTGTCAATTAACCGCAAGGTAGCAACAGCCTTTAGTTTTGTGTTTATCGACGAGGAACGTTTATATCCACTGTTTAAATCCCTTCAGGATAGCATTTTGCCCTATTCTCGCTTGACAATCGGAGCGAAAGATCATATAGATGCTCAGACTTTTCACAGTTAACTTGATGGATCAGTGTATACGAGTGTTGTTGTGTTCATTTTTTCAGCTTAAGGAGATTATGTGTTATGCCAAATAAAACAGCAATAAAAACACCTGCCAAAGTAATGAGCAAGAGTGAGATCATTTCAGGAATTGCCGATGCGACTGGGCTAACTAAGAAACAGGTGAGTTCTGTGTTTGATGCGATGACCGGCCAAATCAAAAAGAGCCTTGGTCGCAGCGGTCCCGGTGCCTATATTGTCCCGGGCCTGATGAAGCTGTTTGTCGTTCGAAAACCTGCCACCAAGGCTCACAAGGGTGTCAATCCTTTCACCAAGGAAGAGACGATGTTCAAAGCCAAGCCGGCGCGGAATGTAGTGAAGGTTCGGCCGCTGAAGAACCTAAAAGACATGGTTTAACTCCGAAAAGCTTTTTTGATGAATTGCGCAGGCCAGCATCACATGGTCTGTCGTAGTGCTGTCTGCCGCCGACACACGGATTTTCAGTCCGACATCGGCCTTTGTAAGTGTTTGTGAATAAATGGTTTATAATGGCAAAATAAAGACTTATGACACTGACCGAAGCGCAGCCGAAGCGTGACCGAAGTCAAACCGAAGGTCGTTGTTGCGCATTCTGTTGCGCACCCCATGATTGGGTTGATCCTTCATTCGAAGCAACAGTGGCCCCCAATTTACCGTTGATCGTACCAACACATCTGTGAAGAACCCGGTCGCTGGCTCCCAGAACCGTGAACTTATTCATCCCATCCATTAGCCGGCCCTCCGATACGACTTCAATAGCCCGCCAAGCCGCTCCTGGCAGACGACTTCTCCCTCACCTTGTGGAAGCGGTTCCATGATCCCATTGCCAATGCCCTGCTGAGACTGCTCCGTATGATAATGCTCCATGTATTCTCTGATCACCAAAACAGCGAGACTGCCTTTACACTACCGGGACAACCCCAAAGATTTATCTTCCCTCCAATATAGCAATTACGCTGGCCATTGGGAAGTGAAGGTAGGTTGACTGAACCTTTTCGCCCGCTGTTGTAACCACTTCTCGATATGCACGAAGCTGCGAGATGAACGTTGCGGCCTTCGCAGGACACTGCTCGCGACGAATTGGTGCGCTCTTGTGGTCAACAATAACAACGTCCCCGTCGGGTAATTGAAGTAACAAGTCAGCGGTACCGCTCCACTGACCTCCCGTGGAGCGCGGAGCGGTCACCATTACTTCCGTATACCAGCGTGCCTCTGGATAATTCTCCTCTACCCATTCGCAGAACCGTTCTCCCACGGAAACAAGAACGGTTGGCGCCAAGAGGCCAGTCGCGGAAAACGCTGAAAGGCATCTCTCAGCGATGCGTTGTTTGTCTTTATCGCTAAGCGAGCGCGTTGACGGAAGGGCGGCTAAATAGCTGTGTACCGCGTCGCCGATGGCGACGTACCGATCTTCATCGGCTCCCGATGGGAAATGCGATGGCCCTGGAAGTTCCTGTGTCCGGAAAACCGCATCAGCCTGGTCTGCGGCTTCTTGGCTGGGAGCGTGGAAGCGGATCGCGAACTGCGACGGATTGGGATTTCCTGTCACCGAAAGCCAGCGTTCTCGCTCCTGCGGTTGGATTTGACAGTCGTCAGCCATAGCGGCGTTCAGTCGTCGCACGACAAATGATGTGTCAATTCCGTCCAGTGGGTGGTCGCCTTCGCCAACATTGTAGTCAAGCAGCGAATCGACGCCATCAAGCTGACTCAGCCAGGCATACTTTCCCTCACGATGAGTAAAGACGAGTTTTTCCTTGGCTCGCGTGCAGCCCACATAGAGTAGTCGCAAATTCTCGTCAGTTTCCCGCGCAGCCCGTTCTTGGCCTTCGGGGGAAAGCAGAGCATCGCTTTCGAGGCCGCTTCCCGAACGCAGTCTTCCGAACGGACCTTGAGTCTCGCCGAAAGGCCACGTCCACGATCGCAGTGTCCGTCCTTCGAGAGGGTTTTCGTCTTTCTGCCCACCACCGGTAACAACTGGTGACCACATGTTTGGTGGACGTTCTGAATCCAAACCACTGAGTATGACTGTCGGCCACTCCAGGCCTTTGGCTGAATGGTATGTCATTAACGTCACCGCATCGTGTCCTTGCGGTGGGTAGCGATAATCACGCTGATCGGCTGCAAGCTGTTCGAGATAGAGAATCAATCCCGTGAGGGTTGCAGCTTGGCCGGTATCGAATGCCATTTCTTCATACTCGTGGGCGTGGCGTACGAGGGAGTCGAGGTTCGAGCAGCGTCGGCCAGGATCACCCCATTTTTGAACGAGCGCTGGCAAATCCAATGCTTCGATGACTTGATGTACAACCAGAGTGGGTGACGAGAGCGTACGATCGATACTCTCAACGCGTGAGAAACGCGAATCACCGTCCCAAGGAATGTGAAAAGTGGGCGTCCCTTCCGGGTTGTGTCGGGATCGTTCTGCGTCATTTAGGACCTGCAGTCGCTCGCTGATCCAATCGGGTGTGTCTTGTTGAGAATCACTCAGAAGATGGAGGACAGTCGCCGCGGCCAAGGAATCGCTTCGATCCGTCACAAGACCTAGCCCTGCCATAACCAATGCAGCCTCGCGCGTATCCAGTAGACCGGGGCTTTCCAGTAGGTAAGGAATGCCCAGTGCGTCAAATGCGTTGGCGAGCGTTAGAAGGAGTCGGTTTGTTCGCTCCAGGATTACAATATCGCCGAATCGTGTTCCTTCAACGTGCAACTTTGCAACGCCGCACGCAAGCGACACCGCATCATCCTCCTGCTTCTTAGTATCGAATATCCATCGTTCTACTCCCCGGGGTATTGCTGGCTTCTGCGGCTCCTGTCGAGCATCGTCTCCAAAAACAGGAGCGAAGAGTATACCGACAAGTTGGACCAAGCCAGCTTGACTGCGGTAATTGTTGGGTAATCTCTTACGATCGGCGCCAGGTGTGTTGTCCCAAATGTTGTTGACCAGTTCCGGGTCGGTATCGCGGAAGCCATATATGGCCTGTTTAGGATCGCCGACCCAACGGCTGCGGGGTGAGAAGTGTCGAAGTCGCTGAAAGATGACGAGTTGCAATGGGTTTGTGTCTTGGAACTCATCAACAAGAACGAGATCAAAATCGGCCGCTAAATGGGCGGAGAGGCTTTCGTTTTCCAGCAGTTCTAGGAACAGGATTTCGAGATCCGTGAAGTCCACCAAGCCGCGTTCGGCTTTGTAGCTTCTGTATTGCGATTCCAAGCGTGTAGTCTCCGCAGCCAAGAGAGCCGAAAACTCTCGAATCTCAGCATGCAGTCGAGGATTTTGGCGGACTTGCGAGGCATGGTTTCGTAAAGAATCCAACATTGCGTCCGCTCCAGACCTCTTGCCCGCGGAAATGCGCATCGCTTCCAGATAGCTGCCCCAGAGGGGGATCTGTTTGGACTTGAGCAGCCGGAGGTTTTGTCGTGCCGCATTCGTGTTCTTCTGGGTGTCGTTCAAGGCATTGATGTTCGTCAAAGCCTGTTCAGCTAAGTCATACAACTGGCTAATGGGTGTTTCGACCGTGGCGACACCATCCGGTGCTAGGAGTTCACACACACGATCCGCACTCGCGGCCATCTGTGCGATCAAATCCGAATCACTAATGCAGTTTCCCCGCTTCGCGGCGAGCAAGTTCAAAATGCGACGATGTAAATCGCTGATCCCCAGTTGCTCTGCACAATCGGCTAGAGGTTGCCATGACGAGATCGGTACGGCACCGAGCAGGTCGCGGAGCGCTCTCTCACTCGCGACTTCCGCGATTACTTCGAGGCGTGGTGATAATCCCATTTCAATCGCGTAGCGGGATAGAAGTTGGTGCCCTACGCTATGGACGGTGCCGATGGCCGCCAACTCGAGCCGATCGGCATGCCGATGTGCTCCGACTCTTCCATCGGTTGCAGCGAGCAATTTTGCTTGGATTCGCCCTTTTAGCTCAGCCGCCGCCTTTTTCGTGAACGTTGTTGCAAGGATTCGTGCCGGGTCCAACCCGTGTGCTACGGCCTCGGCGACGGTCTGACAGAGATCTGTCGTCTTGCCTGATCCAGCACCTGCGCGAACGACTTCGAGTGTATTCATCATGAGGTTTCCTGAATGCCACAAATGCGCTTATAATCGCAATACTTACAGATGTCTTGCATCTGGTCAGTTCTGAGATTCGTTTCCAGTACAATCGTCGTGCCAGCCGGCCACTGCGAATTATCTTGCAGAGGACGTGCCGGAACAGGAGCATCAGACGTCAGCCAGTCACCGGCATTGTCAAGGGCGTCGGAAAACCGCTGCCAAACCGTTTGGATTGCCGGCGCTTTGATGATCGAGTGATTCGCGTCACCGGCCACCGGGCTTTCCGATGGCGTGTAGAGCAGGCCGTCGGCCAGGACTAGGTAGGCCACGGCTGGGAATGTGCCGCGCTCTGTCGAACGTGCGTACGCATATGTTGCAAGCTGGACAGCCTTTCCGTTTTCAATGAGCGAGTAATACTTCATTCGTCCACCGTATTTGAAATCGATGATTGCTTCGTCGCCATTCTGGCGCTCCGCAACACAATCAATCCACCCCTTAAGAGGCTTGCCAAAGGCCTCTCCAGAGAGTTCGACTTCGATCCCAACGATTCGGTAGCCACCGCTGGCCAGCGTGCCGACGAGCACTCGCGTCGCATTTTCCAGCTCATTATGTAGCCGTTGACGTTCGAGGTATTTGTCGGGCTGAGCAAGCGGAGCGGCGTCGAATGGAAGTCGCTCATCAAACGCAGAAAGAACGCTGGCAACGGCCTCATCGATAGCTGGCAGGTCGCCGCCTCCACCAAACACACGCTGAAGAATGCCGTGACAAAAAGTCCCTTTTAGCTGGTAATCGTCAGGGAGTTTAGCTATCGGGCTTGGATGAAGCTTGGCTTGGTAGTTAAGAGTCCACTTCAGCGGACACGCAAGTCTCTCCAGCAACTCAGTAGCTGAGACCGATTCACGATCAGAGAGGAGGTTGGCTGGAATGTGCCAGAGAAGACGCGGTTTCTGCGGCGGATCAATGGGAGCGTCTTGGTACCGGAATGCAAATGGCGCAAGCAGCGACACATCCCCGTTCGCGATTAGGTCTTCAATCACGGGTGGTTGTTCTAAATCTCTATCAGCAAACAACCCACGAATTGCTAGCCAGACCGGGTGCCATCGTTTCTCCAGATCCTGCGGAAGGAGCACGGCCAGAAATGCCTCCTGGGCGTAGCAGTAGCCACGTGCCTCGGCGGAACGCAGCGCAGAGAGAACCTTGCTTCCGTCATCAACTTCAATGCCAGCGGAACGCAGCTCATGGAGCTGATTTGTTGACCAACGGCAGCCGGCCGTGTCCTCTGTTCCTAAACCGAGCCAAATTAGACGGTCGAATGCGGCGTCTATTTCAGCGAGAGAACGGACACGAACGGGGCCGCCCTCAGCTTCAATGAACGGTGTCGCTCTTGCGCCATCGGCAACAGCTTCTTCCAGCAGGCGTGCCAATTGCGGTTCCGACAAGGCCGTGCCTTGACTTTCAGCCAACTCGCCCAGTAATGATGCCTGACTTGCTGCGATCTGCCATACCTTGATTAACTCTGGGTCGGCATGCTCATCTTGCGCGAGTAATGATGCGCGGCCGGATGCCCACTGAGCAACCATACCGCACCGAAAGCGAACGAGACGTGAAGGAATGTCGCCTCCCCTCGGCACGCGGTCGCAATAAAGCCAAGCATCCAGTCGTACTCGAAGCTTCCCCTCGGGATCGCTCTCCTGTGAGCAGAGTTCCTGAACGGCCGCTTCCCATTGGCTGCTTCCCAATCCGGGTGCCTCGGTAAGTGCATTTGCGAGACGCGATGCGGCTCTTTTGGGAAGCGGTATGACGGGAAGCGTCAGAAAATCCAAGAGTGCCTGCGGGTCTGCTGGCTCCCAACAGAGAGCAAGACTAAGGGGCAAGACTTGTAGGATGGGGTGTGCCCGGGACCAACCCGTAGCTCCCATAGTCGGCAATCCAACGCGAGCGAGGCAGGCGTCGAGACGCATCGCCAAGTCGTCGTTTTCGCAGCAGATTACGGTCGTCGACAACTTATCTGAAGCTTCGACCAAGGTGGCTGTGACAAATTCGACGGCCGCAGACTGACTGCGAGCATGGACGTGGCGAAAAGTTGAATCTTGTTCGATCTTCGAGAGGTCACCGCCGCAAACAACGGATTGTGCTGTATGGAGTGCAGATCCTCCTGGGGCGTGGGGTGCGATCTCTGGTGGATCAACGACATTGAGGTTGGCGAGAACAGCGCGCCACGTAATTGGCCAAGCGTCGGGTGGATCATATAACGCACAGCGATGAGGCGGCAGTATTTGTCCGGCATTCAGAGCGTCCAGCACTCGCCGCAATCGCTCGGCTTCGCTGGGGAACAGGAAAGTATGACCGGCCGCAGCGTGGGCAAGATCGCGGACGATATCGGGGAGACCATCGCGATCGGTTTCGTCCCATCCCGCTAGGAGCAACTCATCGCGTCTTGAGAGTAATTCAGAAGCCGTCGCCCATCGGTCGGTCTTCATGCTGGTTGTGATTACTGAGTCGTCTACCGTGTCGAGGGCCATCGCGTATTCAGTGATACGACTAGCGGGGTGAATGGTGGACACAGGGAGTCCCAAGTTTGTTTCTAGCCATCGCAACAACGTCTCCGGTCCACCTTTGAACCTATTGATGGTTGCATCGCCAATTCCTGGCCTCAGTGTACCAGGAGTTCGTCGAATAATAAGTTGGGCGTCAGGAATCATGATTCTAATCTCTGCAAAAAGGCTTTTTGTGTATTCATTGGTAACCGTACGGCCAACCACACTCCCCACGCTGTGAAGAATGCGAGGGGATCAGTTCTCAGGAATCAACTCCCACCAAAGCCTTGGATAGTCCTTTCCTTCATCAATCCACCAGATGTCTTCGGTACCGTTATTGGTTTCGTCAACGAAATCCCAGCCAGCATCAATGTAGGTGTTGATGTCTTGCATCTCATTCGTAGTTTTGCCAAAGGAATCATCACAGCCCATAGCCTGATCAGATTGTCCTCCGCACATGTTTCTCAAGCCGCTGGTTGCCACATCCCAGAAGCAATTGAAGATGCTGCCACTATTTAATTCATTCCTACCCACCAGACCGCCGACACGGCCATCTCCAGTGACCGAACCCGTGCTATAGCTGATGGTGATGCTGCCCTGGTTGCGGCCCGCGAGGCCGCCGACATAATGATCTCCACTGACCGCCCCGGTGCAGTAGCTCGACGTGATAATGCCGTCCCTGCGGTTTTGGCCCACGAGGCCGCCGACATCACCGTGTCCACTGACCGCACCAGTGCTGTAGCAGTTAGTAATTATACCCCCCTTCCAGGTATTGCCATTCCAAGAGTAATCATTTTCCCCCACAAGCCCGCCGACTCCGTCATTTCCAGTGACCGAGCTGGTGCTGTAGCACGAAGTGATACCGCCAATATTGTTTCCCACCAGACCGCCGACTTCAAAATCTCCAGTGACCGAACCAGTGCAGAAGCTTGCGGAGATATCACCTGAGTTGCTGCCCACCAGACCGCCGACTTCACGATCTCCAGTGACTGAACCAGTGCAGAAGCTTGCGGAGATATCACCTGAGTTGCTGCCCACCATACCACCGACTTCACGAACTCCAGTAACCAAGCCAGTGCTGTAGCTCGCGGTGATGTTGCCATGATTTTCTCCCACAAGCCCGCCGACTCCGACATTTCCAGTGACTGTGCCCGTGCAATAGCTTGCTGTGATGCTACCGAGATTGCAGCCCACTAGGCCCGCGACGCGATCACCGCTTCCATTAACATCTACGGCTTCAAGGCCCAGATCCGAAATGGCCCCCTGTAATTCTCCGAACAGCCCCAGGCAGCTGCCGCCCGAGATCGTGAGATGTGAGATTGCGTGATTATTTCCGTCAAAGACTCCCGAAAAAACTTGAATCACCGCCTGCGAGAAAACCTGTCTACCCGGAAGGTTCGGATCCAGGTCTATGTCAGAACTGAGGATAAAGTGTTTATCCCAGAGAGCGCCGGCTCGGCTCAAGAGGATCAATTGGTCCGCTGTATCAATGCGATAGGGCTCTTGATCGGTTCCCTGTCCGTCGAGCCAGTCAATAATAGGTTCCAGGATGATCTGTCCTGCCGTCCCTTCCCAGGCCAACCTGGGATAGTCGCGACCGGCATCCAGGATCCAGTTCGGATCGTTCGCAAAGCCGTTCAGGCCGAGCATAGTGGGGTCCATCATCTCCGCCGTGGTGAGACCGACGCCACCAGCGCTGACAGTCAGACCCGAGGCCTCCATATCCCAAACGCTCACGGCGATGCTGCCACCATTGATTCCTACGAGACCGCCGACAGTGTAATCTCCTGTGACCGTGCCGGTGCTATAGCTCGACGTGATCGTGCCCAAATTGACTCCCACGAGGCCGCCGACATGTTCATCTCCATTTACCGTGCCGTGGCTGTAGCTGTTAGCAAGGATGCCAACTTCGCTATACCAGTCACCTATGCTGCCTATGAGGCCACCGACCGCCGATCTTCCACTGACCGCCCCGGTGCTGTAGCTCGACGTGATACTGCCATCATTGTATCCCACCAGACCACCGACATAGTCGCCTTTTCCATTGACATCCACCGCTTCCAAGGCAATATTCGAGATAGCGGCCCCAGAGCCTAATTGCCCGAACAATCCCAGAAATCCCCCACCCTCTATTGTCAGATGTGAGATTTTATGGTTGTTGCCGTCAAAGACACCGGTGAAAGCATTCAATCCAGAAGGCGCGATCACGCCCATGTCGAAGATCTTCCGTCCCGGCAGGTTCGGATCCAGGTCGATGTCAGCACAAAGGATAAAGTGTTTATCCCAGAGCACGCTGGCCCGGCCAAAGAGGATCAATTGGTCGGCTGTATAAATGCGATAGGGCTCTTGATCGGTTCCCTGTCCGTCAAGCCAGTCAATAACGGGCTCCGGGATGATCTGTCCGTCCGTCCCTTCCCAGGCCAGCCTGGGATAGTCGCGACCGGCATCCAGGACCCAGTTCGGATCATTGATCAGTAGACCATTAAGTCCAAGCATCTCAGGATCCATCATTTCAGTGGTTGTCAGGCCAAAACCGCCAGCACTGGTGGCCTGGCCGGACGTTTCCATATCCCAAAAGCACGTCGTGATAAAGCTACGGCTAGCAGCGGTTCCCACCAGGCCGCCGACCCAGCGATCTCCAGTGACTGTGACTGCACCGGTGCTGTAGCACGACATGATCCAGGCATCTTCGTTGAAGCCCACGAGGCCGCCAACACTCCTATCTCCTGTGACCGCGCCGGTGCTGTAGCTGTTTGTGATATCGCCCCAATCATTTAATCCCACAAGGCCGCCGACTTCATCACCTCCAGAGACCATGCCGGTGCTGTAGCTGGTGGTGATGCTGCCGCGATTCTTGCCAACCAGGCCGCCGACCACCGAACCTCCCCCGACCGTGCTCGTGCTGTAGCACAAAGCGATTGTGCCCCAATTATCCCCCACCAGGCCGCCGGCAGGGGCAGTGTGATTACCATCGACCAGGCCGGTGCTGTAGCAGGTGGTGATGCTGCCGCCGTTGCAGCCTACGAGCGTTCCGACATGGTCACGTGTTCCATTGACATCTACTCCACTGACATCTACGGCTTCAAGACCCAAATTGCAGATCCTCGCTCCAGAATCTGTCCACCCGAATAGACCCAGATATCCTCCACCTTCTATTGTCAGATGTGAAATCATATGACCATTGCCATCGAAGACACCGGTGAAGGCTGTACCATCATACGGGTCATCTCCACGTTCGTTGGGAGTAGATTCAGTATCCGGAGCAATGACAGCCCTGTCGAAGACCTTTCGGCCGGGCAGGTTAGGATCCAGATGGATGTCGGCTGTCAGGATGAAGCACTTGTCGTAATCTCCTGGACTATCGCCAAGCAGCATCAGGTCCTCTGCTGTAGCGATCTGGTACGGGTCGTCAGGCTCGCCCGTCCCGCCGCTGTATTGGGCGTATGCAGGTATAGCGATAAGGCAAATCGTTAGTGTAAGAAACCAAGTTCTCATGGCTCATTGTCCTCCAACACTTCAATGCGGTGGCTATGTATATGTCACATTATAGGTTGCTCATATTTTACTGTACTCTCTTCGCACGTTTTAACCCTCAATCCATCGCCGCGATGATATAGAAGTTGTGGCCAGACGGCATAGCGCTGAAGACGTAGGTTCCAGCGGGCAGCTCGGCTGTGAACACGCTTAGCGGCCTGTCTGTCGAAGCGTTCTCATGGCTATACAGATTCAGGACGGTATGCTCAAACATTCCGACAGGTGCGAATCTTGCAGTGGCCTGGTTGACTGCCCCTTTCAAATCGTTAATACGGTCGTCAACGGCGATCATGAACGTAGCTGTTCTGCTGGTGGTCACAGTATAGGTGACCGTCGTGCTGTGTTTGTCGCTGTTGAATGTCCGAACGTACTCGGCGCCGAGAAGTTGCTCTGGCATCTTTGTCCAGGTATAGGTACGGTCTGAGAAGCATAAGTTCCCATTGATCAGACCGCCCGCCTCGGTGGGCAGCGGCGGGGTGCTGCCATTATACTGACCGACAGGTGCCCGGTTGTCCGACTCGCCATTGGAACGGAGGACACTTGTTATAATGCTGCCCTGTACGGGGGGTGTCGATCCTGACAGTTCTGTCCATCGAAGCTTCGGGTAGTCGAAGCGATTATGAATTGTCCAGATGTTCTCGAAATCCCAACCGGTAAAAGTAGTAGCTAATTTCATCTGGGCGGTCGTTTTGCCTGTGCCCCCGGCGCTCCATGTCTGGCCCGAAGTCTGGGTGTCCCAGAATGATCCGGAGGTAGAACCTCCACCCGGAGCTGATCCTACGAGTCCTCCGACGGAACTCGGTGCCGATACCCTTCCATTGGAATAACAATTCCGGATTGTGCCGTTATTGATCGCCACCAAGCCTCCCGCTCCGCCTTTGGTGGCAGAAGCCTGGGCAGTCGAGCAGCAGTTTTCAATTGAACCTTGGTTTTCTCCTGTAACGCCGCCGGCAAAAGACCGCCCGGACACCTGAGCCGTTGACGAACATGCTGTGATTATGCTTGCTCTTTGAGCCTGGCCGATTAAACCGCCTGCAATGCTATCGGAGACGGAAACATTTGCCGAGGAGGAACAATTTGCAACTGTGCCGTTGCATATCCCGACAATACCGCCGACGGAATGATCACCGGAGACGCTCGTGCCCTCAATTTGGCAACCGCTTATTGTTCCCGAATGTAAATAGCCCACAAGTGCACCAACGATACCCTTTGACCCGGCGCTAATATTAGCTCCTTTCAATGTGAGGTTTTCAATCAGGGCAAATTCTCCTTCCACAGCGCCGAAGAGACCCTGGCTTGGTGCAATGGAGCCGTACAAGGTAAAATTCGATATTGTTTTGCCGTTGCCGTCGAACACACCGCTGAACGGTGGACCATAGCTATTAGACACACCTATTATGTTGAACGTTGCCCCGGTATAGACCCCCAGGTCGATATCAGCCATGAGCCTGAAGTATTTAACCCAGTCAGGCGGGTTCCTGCCAATGTCATTCATCTGTTCGGCAGTCCATATCTGGTAGGGATTGTATGAAGTGCCGATACCTCCACCGTATTTTTCCTGTTCAAGTGCAATAGCCCACCTCAGCTTCGGATAATCAAGACCTTCATCTATAATCCAGATATTCTCGAAATCCCAATCAGTAAATGTTGCGGTCCTTTTCATTTGAGAGGTGGTTTTGCCTGTGCCCCCGGCGCTCCAGGCCCGGCCTGAAGTCTGGGTGTCCCAGAAGCAGCGGTCGGCCTGGCTCCAAGAATAATCATCTCCCACCAGGCCGCCAACCGAATAGTAGCCCCAGACCTCGCCGGTGCTGTAAGACATGGCCACGGAGCCGCCGTTTTCTCCTATTAGCCCACCAACCGACATGGAGCCCGAAACCAGGCCTGTGCTGTACGACTGCTGTACATTGTCGCCATTGTACCCTATAAGTCCGCCGACGGACCACAGGGCATTGCTGACTGTTGCGGTACTGTAGCAGCCTGTTACTGAACCGACATTGTATCCCACGATGCCGCCGGCATAGAAACCGCCGCCGGCCTTAATCGCACCGGTACTGAAGCAGTTTATCACACTGCCGCTATCGTTGTATGCTACCAGCCCGCCAATACCCCAGTCCGATCCGACTATGTTGACATCGACTACTCCGAGGTTCATGACCTGGCCCGATGCCAATCGGCCGAAAAGACCCGTGCGGCTTTCACCTGTGACGTACAGATGCGAGATTGTGTGATTGTTACCGTCAAAGATTCCCGCGAAAAACTGAATTGGCGCCTGCTCGAAGATCGGCTCGTTTTGCAGATTCGGGTCGAGATCGACATCGGCATTGAGAATAAAATCCTTTCCCCACAGGGCACTGGCCCGGCTCAAAACAATAAGTTGCTCGGCCGTGCCAATCTGGTAAGGAGATTCAACCGTTCCGTCTCCATCCAGCCAATCAATATCGGATTCAGAGATGACCTGTCCCGGTGTGTCCTCCCACACCAGCCTCGGATAATCCATGCCGGCATCCAATACCCAGTTCGGATCGTTGGCAAAACCATTTAAGCCAAGCATATCCGGGTCCATCATCTCCGAGGTGGTAAGGCCGACTCCACCGGTGCTTTTTGTTTGGCCTGAAGTCTGTGTGTCCCAGACACAGTACAGCTCGGTAGTCCACCCGAACCTGTCGCCGACAAGCCCGCGGGCCGAATTGCCGGTGACTTCACCTGCACTATAGCAATAAGTCACATTACCAAAACCCATGTTCCGCCCCACAAGCCCCCCGGCATACGACCCGCTGACCTGGGCTGTGCTGTAACAGTGAGTAATGTCGCCATTGTTCTCGCTCACCAGCCCGCCTGCGCCTGAGATCTTGCCGCCCTGAACACAACAACGGGCAATCGTGCCGTAATTGCTTCCAACCGGAGAGCCTGCACAATTGGGATCCGCGAAGCATACATCCTGAATTGTGCCGTGAACAGATCCGAAAATGGTAGAGTTGATATTCAGGATTGACATTCCGTTGCCGTAGAAGACACCGGTAAAAGTGTTGTCAAAATTCGTCCCGATTGTGTTGAATACGCACCTGCCGTCTTTGCCGTCAAATATGGAAAGATCAATATCCGCCATCAATGTGAAGTGTTTGTCCCAGTCATTCGGCGAGGCTCCAATCACATCCATCTGCTCGGCAGTCCAGATCTGATACGGTTCGTTGGGCTCTCCGATACCCCCGCCATATCCGGCAGACAGTCCCGTGATGTTGAAATCTACGGACAGGTTGCCCACAAAAGCCCTTACCTGATTCAGACCGGGAACCGGCCCAAGCGTCAGTTGCGTGGAGGCGATGCCGTTCGCGTCGGTCACAGTCGAGGCAGGCTCGACTATTCCGCCTCCTTCTGTGACTTCGAACTCTACTTGTTCATTTACCATAACCGTACCATCCTGGTCCTTCACAGAAATAGTCAGTGGGTAAAACAGCATGGCCCCAGCAACTCCGCACCGGTTATCAGCCGAAAGCTTCTCGATGGTAGTCGGCACCGGGGCCGGAATACCATAGACTTCCCATTGCAGTCTCGGATAGTCAATGCCGTCCTGAATGGTCCATGTTGTCTCAAAATCCCATGTGGTAAAAGTGGCGGCCATCATCATCTCGGCCGTGGTCTTGCCAGTACCCTGGGCGCTTGTGGTTTGGCCTGAGGTCTGAATGTCCCAGAAGGACTCGATCATGTTGCAGTACAGACTAAGTCCAACCAGTCCGCCGACAAACTGATACTGATGTCCGCTGATGACGCCTGTGCTGCTATAGCATCTCGTCAGAACACCACCCCGACAGGAGCCCACCAGACCTCCGGTGCGGACGCTACCACTGACCATGCCACCAGCGTAGCAGTCGGTTGCAGATCCCCCATCTAGCAAGCCACACAGCCCACCGACCAGAACATCCCCGATGACCGCACACATACTATAAGATTCACTGACCGTCCCACCGCTGGTTCCAACCAGCCCCCCGACACCGGCGATGTCTCCATCGACCCGATTGTAATATCCTTGCCCATTGACATCGCCGAGACTGTGACAGCAGATGACTTCTCCACCTGGGAGGTTTTCGCCCACAAGCCCGCCGATATGACTGTAGCCATTCACAACTCCGGTGCTCCAGCACCGAATCACCCGCCCGTCGTTCTGTCCTACCAACCCACCGAGATAGTCACCTGAGCCAGAGATATCGACGGCTGCCATGCCAAGGTCACGAACCTCAGCTCCGTAGGCCAATCGACCGAACAGACCAAGATATCCGTCTCCTTCCATCGTGAGATTGGAGATCGTATGTCCGTCGCCATCAAAAACACCACAATAGGGGTATTCCAGATTACCGATTGGGTAGAAGTCGATCCCTCTCAAATCAATATCATTGACAAGTCTGAAATGACAGCCCATGAGCCTTGTGTTGTGACCAATGTTGTTTAACTCCTCCGCCGTTGAGATCAGATAGGGATCGGCAGGTTTGCCTACACCACCAGAGAAGGGAGGCAGCGCCGGCAATGCCGGCAGCTGCCACCACAGAATCGGGTAACCACCACCTTCGGGTTCAAACCAGACGTCATGTGGGGCAAACTCCCATCCTGCAGAGACAAATGTGTTGGGGTCCTGCATCTCGGCAGTGGTCATGCCTATGCCGCCATCACTCATCGTCTGCCCCGAGGTCTGGATGTCCCAGAAACACGCCGTGACCCGATCTATAGGGTCTTTTTCAAACCGGTAATAGTAGGTCTCACCCACTAGACCGCCAACCTGGGTAATTCCGAATACAAGACTTGCTGAGTAACAGCGGATGATCCAACCAGAGGCTTCACTATAATCAATCCATTGATACCAATCGTTTAGCCCTACTAGACCACCAACCTCCAAATCACCCCACACGCTTCCAGTCGCGTAAGAGTTGGTAATAATGCCCAGGTTTCTCCCTGCAAGTCCACCTACATCCTCTATGCCGTTGATGGTGCCGGTGCTGTAGCTCATGTTAACATTACCCTCATCGTTGTTGCCCATCAAGCCGCCAACATGCCGATACCCTCTCACCGTGGCGGCACTGCTACAACAGCTTAGAATCCCATTAGTGCCAAACCATCTATTACACCCGACCAAGCCACCAATATCTGTCGTGCCGCTGACAGAACCAGTGCTAGAGCATTGGGTCACAGTAGCACCCCAATTGTCTCCCACCATCCCCCCGACACAGTCAGTGCCGGTGATGTTGACATCGACGACCCCGACATTCTTGACATAGCCGTCTGGGCCCAGTTGGCCAAATAGTCCAAGAGACTCTTCACCTTTGATCGTCAGACGCGAAATGGCATGATCGTCGCCGTCAAAGACGCCGGTGAAGGGCGCTTCCCCCTTCGGCGCGATGACAGCCCTGCCGAACACCTTGCCGCCAGCGAGATTAGGGTCCAGGTCGATGTCGGCGGTCAGGATGAAGTGCTTGTCGTAGTCTTCGGGCGTCTCGCCGAGGGCGATCAGATCGGTGGCCGTAGCGATCTGGTATGGGTCGTTCGGTTCACCTATCCCGCCGCTGTACTTCTCCCACCAAAGGCGCGGATACCCCACACCCTCTGCAATCTTCCATATATCCTCACTACCATTGGCCGTTTCATCCACGAAGTCCCAGCCAGCTTCAAGGAAAGTCGAGGCCGTCTGCATCTCGGCCGTGGTCTTGCCTGTGGCGTGGCCGTAACTGGTGGTCTGACCGGAGGTCTGAATATCCCAGAAAGAATTGGTAACCTCTCCATCAATATGCTCGCCGAGAAGCCCACCTACAGATTCGGTTCCCACCACTACAGATATTGAATAGCTGTTGTTTATCACACCGTAGGCCGCGCCCATAAATACTAATCCCCCATTTTCCCCTGTAAGTCCTCCAACAAACGAATCTCCTATAACACTACCCGTTGAGTAAGAATTACTGATCGTCCCTGCAAAATTCCACCCAACCAGCCCCCCAACTATGGAACCGCCGCTGACATTACTAATGCTAAAACACTGGTCTACGTAGCTTTCATTGTACCCCACAAGCCCACCGACCGACTGGTTGCCGCTAACTGTACTAGTACTATAACTGTGGGTCACATTGCCACTCTGGGGGCGGTACAACGTGTAAACGTTGTGTTTCCCCACCAGACCACCGACATAAGCATTGCCGTCAACTGTACATTTACTGTAGCAGTCAAGTATTTGACCGACGTTTTCGCCCACCAGCCCTCCGACGTCCAAGTCGCCGCTGACTGTACCGATGCTGTAGCAGTTGGTGACACTACCGCCCGGGGTATTGAATGTACCGTTCGCTCCCGCGACCCCACCGATAAACCAACCTGAACCAGCTATGTTGACATCCACCAAGCCCAAGTTATTCACCTCGGCCGGGAAGTCTAATTGGCCAAACAGAGCCAGATAGCTGTTTCCCGAAATAGTAAGCTTCGAGATCGTATGGCCGTTCCCATCAAACATACCAGTGAAAGCAGCACCATCATACAGTTGATACCCATATTTGTTGGGTACAGGATCGATATCCGAAGCTATGACGGCCCTGTCGAAGACCTTTCGGCCTGGAAGGTTCGGATCCAGGTCGATGTCTGCAGTCAGGATGAAGTGCTTGTCGTAGTCTTCGGGCGTTTCGCCGAGCAGCATTAAATCTTCTGCCGTGGCGATCTGGTACGGATCGTTAGGTTCTCCCGTACCGCCGCTGTATTGGGCATAGGCAGGAAAGCTGATTAAACAGATTGTGATTGCTAAAAGAATTATCCCCCAAATTCTTGAGATTCTCGCCGTAGTCATGTGATGACCTCCTCCGGCCCATCCCTGGCCGACAGAAAAAACGCCTTGTATTGAAGTTTCTTTCAAGAACGTAACGAATAGATAATGACAGGGATGAGCACGCAATCTCTGTCAGTAAATAATACCAAAATGAGCTTACGAAAGTCAATAAAAAATTGTGTTCATTTTACGAGCATAAAATGCGGAAAATCCCGCTATTTTTCAATTGAAAGATGCTTTTTCCAGCCTCTCGGGGTCAATTCGGCAATTTTACTCGCTGGGTGGGTGCTGATGCGGTCAAGGACATGGCGGAGATACTCAAACGGGTCTATTTCACACAGCTTGCAACTGGCAACCAGGCTGTAGATGGTAGCGGCTCGTTCAGCACCGGCATCACTTCCAGCAAAGAGCCAATTCCGACGTCCAATGGCAACGATCCGGAGGACGCGTTCAGCGATGTTGTTGTCAATATCGAGGTCGCCATCTTCTGTGTATCGGTTCAAAGCGATCCACTGTCCACGTGCGTAACCTACTGCCTGGCCGATGGGACTTTTGGGCAGGACTTTAATAGACCAGTTTTCCAAGCGATGACAAATATCGTCAAGAATAGGCTTACTATGCTGCTGACGTAGTTCTTTGAGTGCAATGGCGTTCAGGCCATCTTCTTTTGCCTGCCGCTCCACTGTGTACAGCTTGCCGATCATCGCCAGCATTTCGTGAGCACGCTGTGGATCGGTCGTAAGGGAGTCATGGAACTTGCGTCGGGTATGAGCCCAACAAGCTACCTCTGTTGCGTTGCCCTTTTCAAAGAAGGCATCATAGCCCTTGTAAGCGTCGGCTTGGACATATCCACTGTAATCGCCCAAGAAAGCAACCGGGCCATCCCGGCTGTGAGAGGATGTGTAATCGAATACAACATTGTTGTCGTGGTCAATATATGCCCACAGATAGCCCTTTCTTGTCTGAGTGCGGGAGCCATCTTGGATAGGAACCGGTGTGTCATCCGTATGAATCTTCTTGGATTGTAATATTATCTTCTGCATATAGCGTACAATCGGCGAGAGTAAGTCCGCACAATCACGAACCCAGTCGCACATCGTGGAACGCTTGATATCTACGCCATGACGCTTCCAAATCCCTTCTTGTCGGTACAAAGGCAGGTGATCACAATATTTACTCGTCAGCACATGTGATAGTAAGCCTGGGCCTGGACGACCTTTTTCAATAGGACGAGCAGGAAGATCTGCAATTACGACACCTTCCTGGCAGTTCTTGCACGCATACTTGATACGAACATGTTGGCGGACTACAAAGGAAGCCGGTACATAATCCAGTTCCTCGGTCACTTCCTCTCCAATGGCTTGCTTGGTCTGGCCACAGCAGGAACAGATCAGATCCTCTTTTGGAGGATGGTATTCTATCCTTTCCCGTGGCAAATCCTCTGGCAAAGGGCGACGACCGTTGAGATGCTTCTTCGACTTTCCAGGAACATCAGTTAGTCTCTGATTCGATTCATCTGATGCAGTATCCTGTTCCTCACCTTGGCATTGATCCGCTGCCATCCCCTGAAACAACGTCAGTTGATTTGGCGAAAGCTTCTCAGATCTACGGCCAAACACATGCCGCTTGAACCATTCCAACTGGTTCTGCAAGTCATCAATCTGGCGGTTCCTCTCATGGGCATCCGACAGCAACTGCCGAACCATTGTCTGAAGAGTGGAGACATCTTCGGGAAGATCAGTAGTTGGAGTTTTGAATTTAATCATCGAAAAGCACTATATGAATAATCATCCATGACAACAATGCATAGCCTATTATATTTATCGACAAAGTCAAGAGAAAAAAATGAAAAAAGAGTGATAAAGTGACAAAAATAACAGAGTGACACTCAACCATATTTCTTCTGACGTGCTCCAAGTGAAAAACGCTTTCGGCGTCGGGCAGAGGACAGGTCAATGCCTTCCAAGATTAATGACAGATCAGTTACTTCAACTTCGGGATTCGGCGTATTGACGATACTCTGTGGCAGCCGGAACACTCCCTGTTCCAGCCGTTTGTACCATATGCAATATCCCGAACGATCCCAGAACATGATTTTGACACGATCACCCCTGCGGTTGAAAAATACGAATAGATGTCCTGACAGAGGATCTTGGCCCATGTTCTCCCTAGTCATCATAGCCAATCCGTCGAAGCTCCGCCGCATATCTGTTGGTTGGGTCGAGACAAATATCCGTACGGTCGGAGGCCAGGTCAGCATCAGGACTCCACCGCTGCAATCAGACGCTTTAGGACATCTGAATCGAAATCACAACCAACTCGGATTGCTCGGACTCGGGATAGTACAATCTCGTAGGTCTCGCCACGGCCTGCATGTACAGGAGGAACACCGTGTACTTCCACAAACTGCATCGAAGTAGAAGAATCCTTCTGAGTATTCGACTTTTTCCGAAGGTGTCTCTTCCACCAATGGAAAGCCGCTGCCGAGATTTCGTTCCGACGGCAGTATTCCGCCTGGGTCAAGCCACTCTTAGACCATTGTGATATATGCTCCTGCCAATACGCCGCTCTACTTGTTTTCTTTTTTGTTTTTGCCATTGTTCACCTCGGGCGGCAATTATACAGATATCAGCGTGAGAAAAAAGATGTACTTGGCCGTACGCATACGTATGTTACAACTATTTGATTCTGTATCGGTTATGGTTTGATAGTCGCGGACTTCGAATCCGTGTGTCTGACCATCCCTGCATACACGATAACAGAACACGTATGCGAAGCCAAGGCCGCCTGCATAAACTGCATGTATTCCCAAAGAACTCCTGCAAAAATTGCAGGGGCTCTCCAGGAGGAACGTCCGCGTTTTCAAAGGATCTATACAGTTTCAGGAAACTATGAACTCAATAGAATCCGGCAAATACCCGCAAACACAACTGCAAAAGTGTAGGTGAAAAGTGTAGCCCTACTTCTACTTGGCCGCGAGCACGACCTCACTTGACACGGTTGCTTCCCGACTATCCTTGCCCGGAGCCCCAGATGGCCGATGGGCGCTTTGGTCCTAATTGCAGGACTTCACATCTCATGGTATAATGCAAACCGACAGACCTATCTTATTAATGCTGCTGCTGGAAAGGGTAGGTTTAATATGCGGGAGGATATGACATGAAATTGAGATTCTTACATCAGGCCATGTTCGGTGCAATGCTCCTTTTCCAATTCTCTGCCTGTCTTGGAACGGAAATCCCGGATGCAAACGAGAGTAGTAAGTACCTCGAAGCTGTGCGGGAGTTTGCGGATAACGTGCTCAAGTACGGCCGGGACACCTATGGGCCGAAGCATACGCCGTTGTTTGTTGATGGGTTGAACATCCACACCCGTGAGCCTGTGAAGTGGATTGCGTCTAATGGTGACAGGTGGATTCTTTCTAACCTTGCATCTCAGCAGAACCTTTTACGTACTTTGGACGGCCTCACCCAAATAACCGGAGATCCGAAATATCGTCAGGCAGCAATGGAGGCTATTGAGTATGCATTTGCGAATCTCCGAAGCCCAAACGGGTTGATCTATTGGGGCAACGTTACTGCATACGACGCTAAGAAAGATAACGTGGTCGGTCGCGGGAAACCGTATAGTCATGTTCTTAAATCCAACCTTCCACACTACGAACTTATGTGGCAAGTTAATCCAGAAGCAACGAAGAATTTCATAGAGTCCTTTTGGTCCGCCCATGTGAAGGATTGGTCGAATCTGGCCATGGATCGAATCGCTTCATTCACAGATGTTTTGGAGGAGCCCTGGAAACACACATATACAGATGGGCCAGCTTTCTTAAAGAGTGGTGGCATTTCCTTTTTCACTACTGGTATTGATTTAGCCTATGCGGCCGCTGTTTTGTCAAAGCTCTCAGGAGATAAGGAACCTCTTCTATGGGCCAAACGCTTGATTCGCCGATACGTAAGAACACGACATCCGAAGACAGGCATTAGCTACTGGATGTACACAACGCCTTCAGAAACTGTTCTCGATTCATACGACATTATCATGAGAAAACTTGTACCAGGTACAACTGAATTCCTACCGAGCGAATTCCCGTGGTCTATTTACACCAATCCCCTGTACCGCAAAACAATGTACGGTCAGCATATGCCTACCCCGAGTATACCAGTCAACGCCCAAGTCTCTAACTGGCAGAGCCAGTTCTTGGTAGCAGATGTTTTGGCTGAAAAGGGAGACATGTTTAAACAGTGGGCTCTTAAGGAACTTACAGCATTCGGTCGGGCCAGTTATCGCAAGGAGGATAATACCTATGTGCCGATACTCACCGACGGAACGAATATCGAAGGTTACATCGTCAAAGTAACCAGTGGCATGTTGGGGCCCAGTGATGCAGCTTTGGAGCCACTCCCGGTTAGTCCATCAGATCTATGGGCATATGCGATGGGTTATCGTGTCACCAATGATGCGTTCATGTGGGAAATGGCTCGAAACATTTCAAAGGGCAATGAATTTGGCGATATAGGAGCAACCTCAAGAGATCGCCCCCAGCTTGATCATACCACGAATTGCTCAAATCCTTATGCTCTGTTGGCCTTCTTGGAGCTATATCGGGGAACCGGCAAAGCTGAGCTTCTTCATATGGCTAAGAGAATTGGCGACAATATTCTGGCCAAGAGGTTTCACAAAGGATACTTCGTTGCAAGCAAAGAGCACGTTTACACGAAGTTTGACGCGATTGATTCACTCGCCTTTTTACACTTACACCTAGCACTTGTAACAGACAATATCAAAATACCGCAAGCATGCCCGAGCTTACCCTACTTTTATTGCTCTTACCGTGGCAAAGATTGGGCGAATGACAATGCGATACTGTATACCCGCACCGAATCAGCCGATCCACCTTTTTCACTTTTAGAGGCAGTAGGTTTGGGAGACATTGAAGAATTGAAGTCAATACTCTCAAAAGGTACTGATGTGGATGGTTTTGAAAGTACGTTCTTCAAGACTGCCCTACATGAGGCAGCGAAGGCCGGACACAAAGAAATAGTCGAATTGCTCATTGCTGAGGATGCCCAAATTGACGCAAAGGATTCATGGCCCGGTCTTACACCATTACACTATGCAGCAGAAGGAGGCCACATTGAGGTAGTTAAATTGCTGTTAACTAAAGGTGCTGACATTGATGCAAAGATAACAGCATACGTTAGGACAACAGCATACACTACAGGTGACACACCATTACACTCGGCGATAAGAGCAGGTCATAAGGATATTGCTGAGCTACTTATAGAGAAAGGCGCTGATGTAAATGCTCGAAATGACCAAAGCGATATTCCCCTATACTTGGCTAGGCAAAAAGGACATGCTGAGATGATTGAGATATTAACCAAAGCAGCAAAGGGAGCAAAGGACAACTGATCAGGATCATAGCCGTGCGTCAGGTTATTCTTTACGTCAGATTTGAGAGAGTAGAATTACCTCATGGCAATTAGGTATCGAGCGGAATGGGGTGAGGCAATAAACGGTGCGTAAGATGGAAGGAACAAGGCCAAAACTGAATGAACCGATAGAGCGATTGGGCTTCTTCATAGGAGATTGGAACCTGGAGTACAAGGTTCCCAAGAGCAGGTTCAGCGAAGCAGCGATAGGCACGGGTGCCGGGACATTCAGCTGGGGACTTGGCGACAAATATGTATACTTCGATTACTCATGTTCCCTGACTACAGGAGATGGAGAAGCTCATGGAATATTCGCATGGGACGAAAAAGCTAAAGTATACAGGTACTGGTGGTTCGAAGACTCGGGGAGTTTCTCCGAAGCGGCGGGCGATTTCGTTGACAACGAAACACTGTTCTTGAAATGGCATAATACATCGCTGATACAAACATTCAAACGAGTTGACGGCGATAAGATCATCCTGAAGATGGAAGACAAAGCCGCCAGTGGAAAGTATGAATTGGTATTGGAAGTCGTGTTAACGAGGAAGAAGAAATAACAACAGTCGAACAGTTTGTATGAATGGATACAGGAACGGTGAGAATAACAAATAGAAAAAAAGCCCCTGTGCGAGCAAGAACGAGTTGATTCCTTTAATTCAATTCTATGTTTTTAAATTTTGAAATACTCGCCTTCTGCTTCACAGGGGCAAGGCCAGTCTGGTGTATTTTTTTCTTCTTTCATTTTTATCTAACATCGTGCATCGGTAGATTTGATGATCAGTCTTGAGCTTTTCTTGATGTCACTTGACCCGGCAACATAAACCGGTTCAACCCAGGCAAAGAAACATGTCAATCCGAAACCTCTTACTCTTGTTCCATCACCCAAAACTCCAGCTTAACATCTTTAACATATTCTCCCATACCCAATGAATCTCCCTGCTTAAACCCGATAACAAGAAATACTCGGGCTCAAAATTTTTTGAAAAAACACAAATATTCATTTACAGAGATCTGGTGTTTGAAGGCGTGATTGGAGAGAAGCTTGACTATTTGGGACAGGCTTGATAGGCTGTTGGAGAGGAGCGTCGGTGGCGAAAGAGACGTGCCGCTCCATGTTGTATGGTCGCTCTGAAATACTATGTTTGAGATGAAAGAATGTTAGACTACTTACTTATTCTTCCCATATTCCTGATCTCATTGACCATCCACGAATACGCTCATGGCTGGATGGCCTATAGATATGGTGATGACACCGCCAAGCGGATGGGGCGGCTGACTCTAAATCCCTTAGCTCACATCACTTTATTTGGAACGATCATATTGCCGCTTATTGCACATTTTGGCTGGGCTAAGCCTGTTCCCGTCAACTTTGCAGTGCTGAACAAGAGACAGATATTCAAAGTAGCGGCAGCAGGTCCCCTTTCCAATATCCTACTTGCCTTCACTCTGACTGGAACTTTCCATCTCCTACATCTGGATGCAAATACAATGGTGGGCAGTTTCGTACTGATGGGAATATTGTTCAATCTGATTCTGGCTGTTTTCAACTTGCTCCCTATCCCTCCGCTGGACGGTTCAAAGATGGTCTACGCCCAACTCAAATCTCCAAACGCAGTGCGTGCTTATAACAAGTTTGCTCAATATGGGATGTTTGTCCTTATAGGGTTCCTGGTGCTGGGGGGATTCAGGCTGATACTACCCATTGTAGGGTGGCTATATGTATCACTGAGATTGCCTCTGCCTGTGCTATGATTACATTATCTATCCAAAAACGAAAACTTCAATCGTATAATATGAGATAATGGGCACTTTATCGTTCAAAAATAGCTGAAATTTCATACCCCCTATAGTCGCCGCCTCCCGACCGATGCGTTTGCCAATAGCCATGAACTCGAGTGGG
>Ga0114918_10000703_pt1 | contig 29185 bp, 29 predicted proteins | sample LantaG_FD_87015 | JGI IMG/M metagenome (GOLD analysis project Ga0114918, IMG submission 87015) | Deep subsurface microbial communities from Baltic Sea to uncover new lineages of life (NeLLi) - Landsort_02402 metaG | ecosystem: Environmental > Aquatic > Marine > Oceanic > Sediment | place...
GAGTTCTATAAGGATATAGTTAAAAAATATCCTATAATATTTATTGAGGACCCTTTTTTTGAAAAAGATATTAAAGGATTTTCTGAAATAACAAAAGAGTTGGGCAAAAAAATCAATATTATAGGCGATGATTTATTAGTAACCAATATTAAGAAGATTAAACAAGCTAAAAATAAAAAAGCTTGCAGCGGAGCCATTATTAAACCTAATCAAATTGGTACTGTAACAGAAACCTTAGAAGCTGTTAGATTAGTTAAATCGTATAAATGGAAAGTTATAGTTTCTCATAGGTCAGGAGAAACCTTAGACGATTTCATCGCTGACTTAGCGGTTGGTGTTGGCGCCGATTTTATCAAATCCGGCGCTCCAACCAAACCCGAAAGATTAGTAAAATACAACCGTTTATTAAAAATAGAGAATCAACTTAATAATTTAACAATTTAACAGTTGTTAAATTTAATAAATATGGCTAAATTATTTTTATTAAGACATTTTAAATCCCAGTGGAATTTAGAGAATCGTTTTTCTGGTTGGACGGATGTGCCGATCAGTCAAGATGGGAAAAAAGATGCTCTTAAAAAAGCTAAGGAAGTTTTTCAAATTCGGATAGATGAAATTTTTACTTCGCCTCTTTTTCGAAATATTGATACAGTAGCGCGTATTTTAGAAGCTGGTAAGCAAAAGTATCCGATTTTTATTTCTCGTGACGGGGGAAAAACTCAGAAATGGGGCGATTATTTTGAAGGCCCAAGAAATTTTATGCCGGTATATGTTACAGAAAATTTAAACGAACGCCATTACGGAAAACTTGAAGGTTTAGATAAAAAAGAAACTATAGCTAAATACGGAGAAGAAAAAGTTCGTCTTTGGCGAAGAAGTTATAATATTTCTCCGCCCGGCGGTGGAGAAAACTTGAAGGATGTTTGCAAAAGAGTTCTGCCTTTTTATAAAAAATATATACTAAAAGACCTAAAAGCTGGCAAGAATGTTTTAGTAGTTGCCAGTCATAATTCTTTAAGAGCGTTGATAAAACACATTGAAAAAACATCTGATAAAGACATTATTAATGTTGAGATTGATTATGGGGCTTTGTTAAAATACGAGTTTAATAGGTCGGGTTCGCCAAAAAATAAATTTTTTAGTGAACTTCATTAGAGATCTATTTAATTTGGGTTTTCCTCTTGATTTATAATTTTTAACATGGTAAACTTTAATATTATAAGCTTATAAACAAAATAATAATATTATGAACAAAACAATACCAATCGTAATTATTATAGTCGGTGTTTTGATCACCGGAGTAATTATTTATACCAACTATGTAAAATATCCGGAATGCGCAAAATGTCCAGAAGGTGTATCAACCGAGGATTCAATATTATCTGTTCAAGAGGCAGGGGATAAGATAGTAGGTTTTATAAAAGATAATATTTTACAAGGACAAGCTGATATTTCTTTGATAGAAACGTTGGAAGAGAGTGGGTTGTATAAGGTTAAGTTTAAGGTTGGAGAAGAAGAGGCAGAATGGTGGATAACAGAAAATGGAAACTTTATTTTTCCACAGGCGGTTAATTTAGCAGAATTTAAGCCACCGGTAGAAGAAACAGATCAGACAATTGGAAATTTTTCAGTAAGCAGTGATGAGATTTGTATGGAAGACGATAAGCCAATTATTTATTTTTTTGGTTCTGAAGGATGTCCTCATTGCATCTGGGAGCATCCAATTATTGAAGAAACAGCCGGGAAATTTAATGATTATGTATCATTTCACAATAATATGAATTCAGATACCGATATGGATGTTTTTCAGAAATATAGTACTGGTGGTGTGCCAACTTTAGTTTTAGGATGCAAGTATTATAGAGTTGGTTCAGGAGAAGGAGCGGGGGAAGAGAAAGAAACAGAAAATTTAACTTCTTTAATTTGTGAATTGACCAATAATCAACCTGCCGAAGTATGCCAAAAGTAAGAGTATTCTCAACTCAAATGTGTCCATATTGCATTACCTTAAAAGAGTTTTTAAGGGAGCATAATATTGAATTTGAAGATATTGATCCTTCAAAAGATAAAGCTGCTTTAGATGAAATGGTGAAAAAATCAGGCCAGATGGGAGTGCCAGTTGTTGATATTGACGGTCAGATTATAGTAGGATTTGACAAAGAGAAAATTTGTGAATTGTTAAATATTAAAGATTAATAATTTTTAACTTTATGTCTGTTAAAATTGCAATCAATGGTTTTGGACGCATAGGACGTCCAACTTTTCGAAGGATATTGGATAATCATCCTGATTTGGAAGTTGTTGCTATTAATGATTTAACGGATAATAAAACATTGGCTCATCTTTTGAAATACGATTCGGTTTACAGAAAATATGGGAAGTCAGTTAGTTTTACCGAAAAAAGTATTTCGGTAGATGGAAAAGAATTTCCCGTTTTTACCGAAATGGATCCTGAGAAATTGCCTTGGAAAGAATTAGAAGTTGATGTGGTTCTGGAATGTACTGGTCGTTTTACTAATTTGGCAGGAGCAAAGAAACATATTAAAGCAGGCGCCAAAAAAGTTATAATTTCAGCTCCAGGAAAAGACCCGGAGATTCCGGGTTTTGTTTTGGGCGTTAATGAAGAGAAATTTGACCCTAAAAAAGATGAAATTATGGATATGGGTTCTTGCACTACTAATTGCTTAGCCCCAATATCAAAAGTTTTAAATGATAATTTCAAAATCCAGAAAGGTTTTATGACCACTATCCATAGTTATACTAATGACCAGCGAATCTTGGACCTGCCTCATAAAGATTTAAGAAGAACCAGGGCTGCTGCTTTAAATATTATTCCAACCACCACCGGAGCCGCCAAAGCAATAGGAAAAATTATGCCAGAGCTTGATGGTAAACTAGACGGAATTTCTATAAGGGTTCCCACTCCGACAGTTTCAATTTTGGATTTAGTGGTTGAGGTGGAAAAAATAACTTCAGTGGAAGAAATAAATAATGCTTTCAAAAAAGCAGCTGAAAGCCAAAAATTCCAGGGAATTTTGAGAGCAGAAGAAGAACTTTTAGTTTCCACTGATTATATCGGCGATACTTATTCAGCAATTGTTGACCTTGAAAAAACAATAGTCAAAGGCAATTTAATCAAAGTTCTTGGTTGGTATGATAACGAATACGGTTACGCTTGTCGCTTAGCCGAATTCGCCGAATATGTAGGGAAGAAGTTGTAATTATAAAGTGTTTAACGTATCGTTTTAAAAATAGGGCTTTTGCCCTTTTTTGTTTTTTGGAAAAATGGTATAATATAATAATGCCAAATACCAAAAATGGAATATCAAAAATAAAAAAGATTCCAATTGAAGTTTCGGCTAGGCATATTCATTTATCGCAGAAGGATCTGGAGAAGCTTTTTGGTAAGGGGTATAAATTAAAAAAAATAAAAGCGCTCATTCAGGTCGGAGATTTTGCAGCTAAAGAGACGTTAGATATTCAAAATGGTTCAAAAAAAATTTCAGGAGTGAGAATCGTAGGTCCTACGAGAAAAGAAACACAAGTAGAATTATCTCGGACTGATGCAATTCACTTAAGATTGAATCCTCCGATAAGAATCTCAGGAAATATTAAAGGAACGCCTGGAATTATGCTTATTGGTCCGAAAAAGAAAGTAAAAATTAGGCAGGGATTAATTATTGCTCAACGCCACATTCACTGCGCGATAAGTGAAGCAAAGAAGTTTGGATTAAAAAATGGTATGAGAGTTTCGGTTAAGGTAAAAGGGCCAAGAGCTATGACTTTTCATAATGTTAAAATAAGGGTAGATAAAAATTACCGACTTTGTATGCACATTGATACGGACGAGGGAAATGCAGTTGGAATAATAAAAAAAGGGAAAGGTGTTATTGAGAAGTTAAAATTATGATTTTAGTATTAAACTGCGGCAGTCAGTCAATAAAGTGGAAATTATTTTCAAATAACCTGGAGTTAAAAAAAGAAGGAAAAAGAGAAATTTTTGACTCAAAGAATTATAAAAAAATCTTAATATCGGAATTAAAAAAATTAATTCTTTTTCGCAAGGAGATAAAAATTATCGGACATAGAGTTGTTCACGGAGGAGAAAGATTTAGAAAGCCAACAAAAATAACTAATCAAGTTCTAAGCGAACTAAAAAAATTCAGTAATTTAGCTCCATTACATAATCCTTTTAATATTTTAGGGATAAAAGCTGCCAGAAAAATTTTTCCCAAAAGCCAACAAACCGCTGTTTTTGACACTGAATTTTATAAAGATTTACCTCCAAGGGCCTATATTTATCCTTTACCAGAAAATTTAAGAAAAAAATACGGATTTCGCCGTTTTGGTTTTCATGGAATTTCTCATGAATATGCAGCCAAAGAAGCCGCCCAAAAAATCAATAAGCCATTTAAAAAATTAAAAATTATCACTTGCCATTTAGGTGGTGGTTCAAGTATTACGGCTACAAAATTTGGGAAAGCGATTGATACTTCGATGGGTTTTACCCCGATGGAAGGAGTGGCAATGATGACTCGCGCTGGAGATATTGACCCCGGAATTATATTAGAAATCGCCAAAGATTTCTCTTTGAAAAAAGTTAACGAAATCTTAAATTCTGAATCAGGTCTTAAAGGGATTTCCGGAAGTTCGGAAATGTTGGAAGTTTTAAAAAAAATTAAAAAAGGGAACAAAAAGGCGAAACTATCTTTAGAGGTATTTGTTTATCGAATTCAAAAATATATCGGGGCTTATTATGCAGTTTTGGGCGGATGTGATTTATTAGTTTTTACCGGCACAATTGGTTTTGGTTCCGCTAAAATTAGAAATATGATTTGCCGAAATTTAATTATTTTAAAAAATACGAAAATTTCGGTTATTAAAACAGACGAAGAATTAGCGATAGCCCATAAAATTTGATGAAAAAAATTCTAATTGCTATTAATAATGATTTTATAAGAGAAACCTATTCAGAGGTTTTTAAGAGAGAAAATTTTGAGGTCTTAAAGACAAAAAAGGGAAAAGAGGCTCTGGTTTTGTCTAAGGAAGAAAAACCGGATATAATCTTAGCTGACATTGGTCTTTCTGAAATGGGAGGATTTGAATTATTAAAAACTCTCAAAGAAAAAACTTCAACCGAAAAAATCCCAGTAATTATTTTTGCTCAATTTGAAAAAAAAGAGGATAGGGGAAAAGCAATGGAATTGGAAGCCAATGACTTTATTACAGCTGCCAACGTTTCCCCGGCTGAAGTAATTCGAAAAGTAAAAATTGCTTTAGGGGAACAAAAATCTTATCGTATATCCATGCTGAAAGACCTGTATGATGCCGAAAAATTGATTACTGACTTAGGTTATAGTTATGATTTTAAATGTCCCAAATGCGGCTCCGATCTTTTGTTGTGTTTAATAAGAGACCTCTCAAAAGGTGAGAAATATTTTATATTATCCGTTATTTGCCCTAAATGTAATAAATGATATGCAAAAAAAATCTCAAAAATTTATTTTGTGGTTAGAAGAAATTAAGTTTGAGGACGTCCCTTTAATTGGAGGGAAGAATGCTTCTTTAGGAGAAATGTACAACGAACTTTCTAAAAAAGGAATTAATATTCCTGACGGTTTTGCCTTTACTACTAAAGCATATTGGAAATTTTTAAAAGCAAACAAAATTGATAAAAAATTAAAGGAAATTTTTAGAAAGTTTAACCCAAAAAGCATAAGAAGTCTTCAAGAAACAGGAAAAAAGTCGCGTCAGTTTATTTTGAAAGGTGAATTTCCCGAACAATTAAAAAAAGAAATTATAGAGGCCTACCAAAAATTAGAAAAAAAATATGGAGAAAATCTTGATGTAGCCGTTAGAACGTCCGGCGTTTGTGAAGACATGCCCAATGCTTCTTTCGCCGGTCAGTTTGAAACATATTTAAATGTAAGGGGAGAAGGAGAGTTGCTTAAAGCGATAAGAAAATGTATAGCTTCAACTTTTAGCGACCGCGCCATTGCTTACCGTTATGAAAAAAAAGTTGACCAGTTAAGATTTGGTCTTTCGGTTGGAATTATAAGAGTGGTAAGGTCTGACTTAGCTTCTTCGGGGATAATGTTTACCTTGGATACCGAAACAGGTTTTCCTAATATTGTTTTGATTAATTCAATTTGGGGAATCGGAGAAATGATTGTAAAGGGAAGAATTACTCCTGATGAATTTTATGTATTTAAACCAACGTTGAAACAAAACTATAAGGCGATTATTAGGAAAGACCTCGGGAGAAAAACTGTAAAATATGTTTATAGCAAAGAGAGAGGAATAAAAGAAGAAAAGGTGCCGACAAATAAGCAACTTCAGTTTTCTTTAAGGGAGGATGAAATTCTAACCTTGGCTAAATGGGCGTTGATTATTGAGGAACATTATTCAGAGAAATTTAAGAAATGGACTCCTCAGGATTTAGAATGGGCAAAAGACGGAAAGACGGGGAAGCTTTTTATTGTCCAGTCAAGGCCGGAAACGGTTCATGCCCCAAAAACAGGCAGGATTTACGAAGAATATAAAGTTGGAACTAAAAAGAATCCGATTTTAACTGGTGTTGCCGTTGGTGAGAAAATTGGCGAAGGTAAAATTCATATAATTGAAGACGTTTCAGGAATTAAATATTTTAAAAAAGGAGAGATTTTAGTAACAAAAATGACCGATCCCGATTGGACAACTATTATGGGCATAGCTTCAGCTATTGTTACCGACGAAGGGGGAAAGACCTGCCATGCGGCGATAATTTCCAGAGAGCTTGGAACTCCCTGTATTGTCGGTACAGGAAAAGCTACTAAGGTTTTAAAAAATGGCCAGACCGTAACCGTTGACTGTACTCAAGGATTAAACGGTAGAATTTTTGCCGGGAAAGTGCCTTTCAAAATTAAAAAATATGATTTAAAAAAGATTCCTAAATTGAAAACAAAGATAATGATGAATGTCGGGGCTCCGGAGGTCGCTTTTAAAAGTTCTTTTTTACCAAATTCCGGCGTTGGTTTAGCCAGAGAAGAGTTTATAATTGCCGAAAAAATTCGAATTCATCCCTTAGCTCTTTATCATTTCAAAAATTTAAAAGACCAGAAGTTAAAAAAGGAAATTGCAAAAATAACCGTTGAGCATAAAGATAAAAAAGAATTTTTTATCAAAGAATTAGCTGAAGGAGTTGCTCAAATAGCGGCTGCTTTTTATCCTAAAGAAGTGATTGTCAGGTTTTCTGATTTTAAAACAAATGAATATAGAAACTTAGTCGGAGGAAAGTTTTTTGAAGGAGAAGAAGCAAATCCTATGTTGGGATTTCGAGGAGCTTGCCGCTATATTGATAAAAGTTTTCAGCCCGCTTTTAAGATGGAATGCGAAGCTATAAAAAGAGCGAGAAATATTTTTGGTTTAAAAAATATTACTACAATGATTCCATTTTGCCGAACAGTAGAGGAGGGGAGGGCAGTAATCAAATTAATGAAAAAATTCGGTCTTGAAAAAGGAAAAGATAATCTAAAGGTCTATGTGATGTGCGAAATTCCCTCTAATGTTATTTTGGTAGATAAATTCTTGGAGATTTTTGATGGAATGTCAATTGGTTCAAATGATTTAACCCAGCTTTCTTTGGGACTTGATAGGGATAATGCCCAAATTGCTTATATCGGAGATGAAAGAAATCCTACTATAAAGAAAATGGTGAGTAGAGTGATACAATCTTGTAAAATAAAAAATAAATACTGCGGAATCTGCGGACAGGCGCCCTCGGATTTACCGGATTTTGCTGAATTTTTAATGAAGGAAGGGATAGGAAGTATGTCTTTAAGCCCTGATACGGTAATCAAAACAATTTTAAATTTGGCAAAAAAGAAATGAAATATGTTTGATATTATAACTTTTGGGTCTGCTACTTGGGATGTTTTTTTAAAGCCAAAACCAACTCAGGGCTGGCAAGTGGTAAAAAATAAAAAATTTATCACCGGCAAGGGAATTTGTTTTAATTTAGGTTCCAAGGTTGATGTCGAAGGTGTTTATTTTTCTTCCGGCGGAGGTGGAACTAATGTAGCTGCTACTTTTGCCAAACAGGGTTTTAAGGTAGCTTATTGTGGTAGAGTAGGGGATGATTTGAGTGGCCAAGAAATAATTAAAGAATTAAAAAAACTTGGGATTGATTGTCGGTTTGTTTTCAAAACAAAACTGAAATCGACTAATTGTTCCGTTATTTTAAATAGCGGTTTAAAAATAGACCGAACTATTTTAGTTTATCGAGGAGCATCAGAACTCTTAGAAAAAAAAGATATTCCCTGGAGCAAGTTGAGGGCGAAATGGTTTTATTTGGCTCCTCTTTCAGGAAAACTCTGTAATATTACCGAAGATATAGTTAATTTTGCTTACAGAAATAAAATAAAAATTATTTTTAATCCGGGCAATTCTCAGCTTTCGTTATCTTCGGAAGTTCTGAAAAGAATTATTAAAAAAGTCAATATTTTAGTTTTAAATCAAGAAGAGGCCTCTTTGTTGACTAAAATTTCTTATCAGAAAGAAAAGGAAATCTTTAAAAAAATTGATAAAATGTGCCCTGGTATTGTTGTAATGACCAAAGGTTCTCTGGGGGTAATGGTTTCAAACGGGAAAGAGCTTTATCGGGCCAAACCTGCAAAAACAAAAGTAATTGACCGAACCGGAGCCGGAGATTCTTTTGCTTCCGGGTTTGTTTCTGGCTTTATTAAATATAAAGGTAATATTGAATTTTCTATTCAATTAGGTATAGCTAATGCTAATTCCTGTCTTGAAAAATGCGGAGCCAAAGAAGGATTACTGGAAAAAAGCGAAAAATTTAAAAAAACATGAAATTAAAAGATTATTTTAAAAAAGCTCAAAAAGAAAAATGGGCAATTGGTCAGTTTAATTTTTCAACCTTTGAGCAATTAAGAGGGATTATAGCTGCTGCTCAAAAAACAAAGAGCCCGGTGATTTTAGGAACTTCTCAAGGAGAGCTTAATTATTTGGGTTTGAAGGAGGTTTTGGCTTTGGTTGAGATTTCTAAATTAAGGAGCTTAACTTCTTTATTTTTAAATCTGGACCATGGCAAAGATTTAAATTGGATAAAAAAAGCTATTGATTTTGGATATTCGACAGTTCATTTTGACGGTTCAGAACTGCCCTTTAAAAAAAATATAAAATGTGCTAAAAGAATAGTAGAGTATGCTCATAAAAAAGGCGTCTTAGTTGAGGGAGAGTTGGGATATTTAAGGGGGGGGTCAAATTTTCACAAAAAAATAGCGAGAATAGAGAAAGAAGATTTGACTTTACCTGAAAAAGCTTATAAGTTTGTTAGAGAGACAAAAGTAGATAGTTTGGCAATAGCTATAGGGAATATTCACGGAATATATGCCGGGATGCCGAAACTTGATTTTGAAAGATTGAAAGAAATTAACAATAAAACAAATGCCTTTTTGGTTTTACATGGAGGATCAGGTATTCCAAAAGCAGAGATTAAAAAAGCTATAAAGTTTGGGATTGTAAAGGTTAATATCAATACCGAGTTAAGGTTGATTTGGAAAAAAACTTTAGAGAAATCTTTTAAGGTTCAGGAAATTAGACCATATAAAATTTTGCCCAAAGTTCAAAAAGCTATTCAGAAAAAGGTCGAAGAAAAGATGAATTTATTTAACAGCAATTATAAATCTTATTAATAGGATAAAAATATGGAGAAAAAGAATTTTCTAATAATAGGAGCGGGTCTGATTGCTTTAGCTACAATAGTTTTAGTTGCTCTTTTGGTTCCTCCGAAGGTTCCCGAAGGAGTGAATGTTATTACTGAAAAAACAGAATATAAAATAGGAGATATTATAAAAGTAAAAATTGAAAACAATTTAAAGAAAACTATTTGTTTTTCTTCTTGTTACCCTTATTATCTTGAGAAGAAAAAAGAGGAATGGGAAGGTTATAGTTATGTGAATTGTTCAAATAGTGATTTAGTGAAAGATTGTATTGATTCGGGGCAGGTCAAAGCATTTGAACTCGTTACTCCTTCTATTGAGCAAGGATTTAACCGATTTGCTATTTCAATTTGCATTGGATGTAAAGTTGACGAAACGTTTAGAGAAGATCAAAAGTTTTATTCCAACGAATTTGAAATCAGCGAATAATAAGTTAGGGGTAAAAGAGATTAAATATAACCAGGAGACAGCTAATGCCTGTCCGGTTCAATGTATTCGCATTGTAAAATAAAACGATGTTAACTATTAAAGTAAAAAAAAGAGAAATCCTCGGAAAAAAAGTAAAAAATCTGAGGCAGAAAGGTGTTCTGCCCGCTGTTTTATACGGGCCAAAGATAAAGAATTTATCTTTGGAAGTAGATTTTAAAGAGTTCGAAAATATTTATAAAGAAACAGGAGAAAGCTCTTTGGTTTCGCTTGAAGTAGGAGATAAAAAATTTCCAGTTCTAATCCATGAAGTAAAAAAAGATCCATTAACTGGCAAGTTAATCCATGTTGATTTTTATCAGCCGATTCTTACCGAAGAGGTTGAGGTAACAGTTCCGATAGTTTTTGAAGGAGAAGCCCCGGCCGTAAAAGAATTTGGAGGAACTTTAGTGCGGGAGATTTCAGAGATAGAGGTTAAAGCTCTGCCCCAAAATCTTCCCCATGAAATTATAGTGAATATAGAAAATTTAAAAACTCTTGAAGATGAGATTTTGGTAAAAGATTTAAAATTACCAGAAGGGGCTAAGGTTCAAAGAGAACCAGATGAAATTGTAGCTGTTGTTACTCCTCCGGGAAAAGTAGAGGAAGAATTGGAAAAACCGGTTGAAGAGAAGGTAGAAGAAGTGGAGAAGGTTGAGAGAGAAAAAGCAGAAGATAAAATAGAAGAAAAAGAAGAAAAAGGTAAAAAGAATGAAAAGGAATAAATTACTAAAAACTATACACTATGCGCTACTCGCTATTGTTTTTATTTCGGCTTTATTTTTGCCGAAATTTATTTTAGCTGAGAATCTCGAAGAAATTTGTCAATTAGAGAAAATTGAAGAACAATGCGGTAAATTGGAACCTGCCGAATACCGTAATCTCCTTGAAAAATGCGAGGAGTATTATAGGAAGCAAAGCGAAGAAATTGAAAAAGACATTAGCAAAACCGGAGCGGAAAAAAAGACTCTTGAGAACAAAATTTATACTTTAAACAAACAAATAAAAAATTTAGATTATCAGATTTATCAAAGTAATTTAATTGTTAAAGATTTAGGAATTCAAGTTGAAGACACCGGAACTTCCATTGAAAAAAACTCTTTGAAGATAGAAGATTCAAAAGAAAAATTATCTAATATTTTGAGAACTATTTATGAAGAAGACCAAAAACCAATAATTGAAGTTTTGTTTTCAGAGGACGAACTTTCTGATTTTTTTGATAATTTAATAGCTTTAGAGCTTTTGGATTCTAAAAGTAAAGAATTTTTACAAAATATCAAGACCCTAAAATTAAATTTAGAGCAGCAAAAACAATCTTTAGATGAAGAAAAAGATGATTTGGAACATATGGTGAAAATTCAGACTATTCAGATCAAGGATAGCGCTGAAACAAAAAAAGAACAGGAGTATTATTTAAAAATAACTGATACACAATATCAAAAACAACTTCAAGAACAACAAGAAGTTGAGGCAAAAGCAGCTGAAATAAGAACTAGGTTGTTTGAGTTGATAGGAATTTCAAAAGCTCCTACTTTTGGTGAAGCCTACGAGTTAGCAAAATATGTAGAAGGAATAACCGGAGTCAGGCCAGCATTTTTATTAGCTATTTTAACCCAGGAATCAAATATTGGGAAAAACGTTGGCCAATGTTATTTATCAAATGCTAATACGGGTCAGGGTGTATCAATAAAAACCGGCCAAAAGATAAATAAAGTGATGCGTCCGGGTCCTCCTCATTCAATCACAAAAGATGTTCCTCATTTTATGGAAATTATTGCGGCTCTCGGACGGGATCCTTTTGCCACGCCTGTTTCTTGTCCAATGAGTGTTGGTTGGGGGGGAGCAATGGGGCCTGCTCAGTTTATGCCTACTACGTGGGCAAAATATAAAGACAGAATAAGCACAATCACCGGAAAACCGTCTGACCCTTGGAATATAAGAGACGCATTTTTGGCTTCGGGGTTGTATCTTTCAGATTATGGGGCCAAATCAAAAGAGAAAAACGGCGAATGGAAGGCGGCGATGATTTATTTTTCGGGTTCAACTAAAAACTCAGCTTTTTATTGGTACGCGGATAATGTTCTTAAAATAGCCACTGGTTTTGAAAATGATATTAAAATTCTTGAACAAAATCCTTAATTGTTTGACTCAAATTTTTTAAGGACTTTTATAAAAAATAGAGGCTCGGCCTCTACTTTTTTGTTAGATACTTCTTTGCAGAGTTTTGATTATTTTATCTAATTTTCCATTCATTATATTTTCAAGATTGTGCCATTTCTTTTTGATTCGGTGATCAGTGATTCTATCTTGAGGAAAATTATATGTTCTAATTTTCTCTGCTCTTTGGGCCAACCCAATCTGAGCTTTTCTTTCACCTCCCATTTTTGCCGTTTCTTCTACTTGCTTTTTTTCCAAAAGCCGAGCAGCTAAAATTGAAAGGGCATTTTCTTTGTTTTGAAGTTGATTTCGCTCATTCTGCGATACAACGACTAAACCTGTTGGCAGGTGAGTAATTCTTATTGCAGTCATTCGTTTGTTGACATTTTGGCCGCCGGGACCAGAGGAGTGAAAAAAATCAACTTTTATATCATCTGGCTTAATTTTAATTTCCGCTGTTTTGGGTTTAGGCAGGACAGCCACCGTAGCGGTTGAAGTATGAATTCTCCCAGATTTTTCAGTTTCCGGTATTCTTTGGACCCGATGAACTCCTCCCTCATATTTCATTTTAGAGAACGTATTTTCACCTTTTAATTCAAAAATTATTTGTTTGATTCCCCCCAATTCAGTTGAATGAGAATCTAATGTCTTTAATTTCCAATTCTGAGAAACAGCGTATTTTGAATACATCTTGAATAAATCAGCAGCAAAAAGAGCAGCTTCGTTGCCTCCAGCGCCAGCTCTTATTTCCATAATCACCGAGTTTTGTTCAGACATATTACTTTTTTTTCTTTAATTCTTTTTTCTTAGCTAATCTTTTTCTAAATTTTTCCACTCTTCCCATGGTATCAATAATTTTTTCTTTTCCAGTATAAAATGGATGACATTTTGAACAAATCTCAACTTCTATAAATTCTTTAGTTGACCCAACTGTAAAATTATTGCCACAAGCGCATTTAACCTGAGCGTTAGGATAGTATTTTGGATGGATGTCTTTTTTCATGTATTTTAATCTTATCAAATTCTCCAAAAAAATCAAGCCCTTGATTTAAAATTTAAATATGCTATTATTGAAATTACTATGGTAGAAGAAAAAGCGGAAAAAAAAGAAAAAGTTAAAAAGGAAAATAAGAAGGAAGATTTTGGCGTTAATCCTGAGAAAATGACTGAGGCGGGTTTGCATTTTGGTCATCGGACATCCCGAATTAATCCAAAAATGAAACCATATATTTATGGGGTGAGAAATACTGTTCATATTATTGACCTTGAAAAGTCCGCAGAAAAATTTAAAGAAGCTCTCGAGTTTATTAAAAAACTTATTTCGGAAAATAAGGTCTTACTTTTAGTTGGTACAAAAATCCAAGTCAAGGATTTAATGAAGGATATTGCCAAAGATTGTGGTTTGCCGTATATCAACGAAAGATGGCTGGGAGGAACTTTTACTAATTTTAAAACCATTAAAAGACGGCTTGAATATTTTAAGGACTTGGAAGCAAAGAAAAAGAAAGGGGATCTAGCAAAATATACAAAAAAGGAAAGAGCTAAGATGGATGAAGAATTGAAAAATTTAGAAATTAAATTCGGAGGAATAAAAGAATTGGAGAAACTTCCCGATGCTGTTTTCGTCTTAGATATGAAAAAAGATGCTTTGGCAGTTAACGAGGCGGGGAAGAAGAGAATTAAGATTATTGGCATAGCTGATACCAACGTTGACCCAACTTTAGCTGATTATCCAATTCCGGCAAACGATGACGCTATCAGCTCGGTTAAGTATATTTTAGAAAAAGTTAAAAAAGTGATATTAAAAGCGAAAAAATGATATCAATTGATCAAATCAAACAACTTCGTCAGGAAACTAGCGTTTCAATATCGGAATGTAAAAAAGCTCTTGAGAAAGCAAAAGGGGATTTTGATAAAGCGAAGGAGATTTTAAAAAAATGGGGGAGAGAACTGGCTGGGAAAAAATCAGGAAGAGAGGCTGGGTTAGGGATAATTGAGAGTTACATCCATCCTGATAAAAGAATTGGGGCAATGATTGAACTGCGCTGTGAAACTGACTTCGTTGCTAAATCAAAAGATTTTAAAGAGCTTGCTCATGAACTTTGCTTGCAGATTTCTGCTATGAACCCGGAAGAGAATTCTTTGCTGTCTCAGCCCTGGATAAAAGATGAAACAAAAACCATCAGAGAGCTAATTGATGAATATGTCGCAAAACTTGGAGAGAATATTATCGCGAAGAGATTTATAAGATACGAAACTTAATTATGTCAGAGTTAATTGCTGCGATTATACTAACTATTGGACTCATAGGTGTGGCTGTGATTATATTTCGGAAAATTCCGGTTCTTGTTGAATTACCGCTGCAAGAGATTGAGAAATCAAGGGTTTTAGGGGAACTAAAAGATAAAATCAGAAATAATGGGACTCTTAAATCTTTTTCCGGTGAAATATTGCTGCAAAAGCTCCTTTCCAAAATTAGAGTTTTAACTTTAAAAACCGACAAAAAAACAGATAGTTGGTTGACAAAATTACGGCAAAGATCTCTTGAAAAGAAAAAGAAATTCTCCGCCGATTATTGGAAGAAATTAAAAGGAAAAGAGTGATTTGCCCGGGTAGCTCAATGGTAGAGCAACGGTTTTGTAAACCGTAGGTTGGGGATTCGAATTCTCTCCCGGGCTCATCGGTTTTGTGTAGTTCGGGATCCTACGTTGGGAGCAGCTTGACAAAGGTTTTTAGAAAAGTAAAATTAAGGCAGGATAAGAAAATAAATATATGTAAGGTCAAAAAATACAAAGACATCAAAAAATGCCCGCGAAGGTGTCTAAAAGATTGGATGTCTCCGCGGTTATTTTAAGAATATATAACCATACCTTAGCGAAACAAGGTTCTCCGCCAAGGCGGAGGTCCTTATTTTTTGGAAAGAACTTTGACAATTAAGCAACTTGTCCTCACGCCAAAATTTCAAAGAAATTTCTGGTAGTGGGGATTCGGTTTTTTAGAGTTGTCCCGACTTTGTTTCGCTGAAGCTCAACTTCGTCAGGCGGTGCCCGACAAGAAGAGCAGAGGCGGACAATATTTTTTTTGAGAGTTTGATCCTGGCTCAGGATGAACGCTAGCGGCGTGGATAAGGCATGCAAGTCAAGGGAGTCCCGCATATTTTTGTGGGACAACCGGCGAACGGGTTAGTAACACGTAGATACACACCATTCACACAGGCATAACTCATCGAAAGATGAGCTAATTCCTGATAGTTCCCGCCTTCGGGTGGGTAAAGGTTTTGAGCAATTGATTCCGGTGGATGAATGGTCTGCGGCTTATCAGCTTGTTGGTGAGGTAATGGCTCACCAAGGCAATGACGGGTAGGGGATATGAGAGTGTGTTCCCCAACAAGGGCACTGCGACACGGGCCCTACTCCTACGGGAGGCAGCAGTCGAGAATAATTCGCAATGGGCGAAAGCCTGACGATGCGACGCCGCGTGCTCGAAGAAGCCCTTCGGGGTGTAAAGAGCTTTTCTGGAGGAAGAACCTTCGGGTGACGGTACTCCAGGAATAAGGAGATGCTAATCACGTGCCAGCAGCAGCGGTAATACGTGATCTCCAAGCGTTATCCGGATTTATTGGGCGTAAAGAGTTCGTAGGCGGTTAGATAAGTCTCTGGTTAAAGCTCCATGGCTTAACTATGGGAATGCCAGAGATACTGTCTGACTAGAGGGCGTTAGAGGCTGATGGAACGGTCGGTGTAGGGGTGAAATCCGTTGATATCGACCGGAACACTAAAAGCGAAGGCATTCAGCTGGAGCGACCCTGACGCTGAGGAACGAAAGCGTGGGTAGCAAAAAGGATTAGATACCCTTGTAGTCCACGCTGTAAACGATGGACACTAGCTATTTGAAGTGTCGACCCTTCAAGTGGCGAAGCTAACGCGTTAAGTGTCCCGCCTGGGAAGTACGGCCGCAAGGCTAAAACTCAAAGGAATAGACGGGGCTTCACACAAGCGGTGGATCATGTGGCTTAATTCGACAATAAGCGAAGAACCTTACCAGGGCTTGACACCTAGTCGAAAGTCCGCTGAAAGGCGGACCTCCCACAAGGCGGCTAGGCAGGTGCTGCATGGTTGTCGTCAGTTCGTACTTTGAAGCGTACGCTTAAGTGCGGTAACGAACGCAACCCTCGCCCTATGTTTTATTTGTCATAGGGAACTGCCCGGGATAACCGGGAGGAAGGTGAGGATGACGCCAAATCAGCATGGCCCTTTGACGCCCTGGGCTGCACACGTGATACAATGGGACCGACAATGGGCGAAACCGCAAGGTAGAGGTAATCCCACCAAACGGTCTCTCAGTTCGGATTGAGGTCTGAAACTCGACCTCATGAAGCTGGAATCGCTAGTAATCGCCAATCAGCCATGTGGCGATGAATATGTTTCTGAAGCTTGTACTCACCGCCCGTCACATTAAGGGAGCCGGCAGTAGCCGAAGTCCCCGCTTAGCGGGGCCTAAGCTAAGGTCGGTAACAAGAATGAAGTCGTAACAAGGCATGGGTAGCGGAAGCTGTCCATGGATCAATATTTATTTTAAATTAGATTTTGGATATTAGATTTTGGATATTATTTTAATATCTGAAATTTTCTGAAATCTGATTAGCGTTGACTAGAATTGAAGAGCGAGAATTCTCTCTTTAATTCTGAGGTGTTAATCGAAAACCTAAAATTTCGATTACTCGCAGTCGGGACAACTCTAAGAAACCGAAAAAATCCAAAAACCCTTGACAAACCCTGTGGGTTTGCTATAATACAAATATAAGATATGTAGAATGTAGGTTGGGGTGGAGCCGGGATAAAGCCCACCTAAAATATCGATGATTGCCTGAGATTAAAACGAGTATTATCTTATCAGGGAACTACTTTTATTGTTTCAGACGATAACTAATAGGATTCCGAGATAAGAGCCATTCTTAACGGAATGAAAACACATAAATAGAGTCTGCAGGCAAAATCGATAAAAGCGTGGTTCAATGAATCACGCTTTTTTCTTTTGACGTTTTTAATTTTTTTTGCTAAAATCTTTGAATAGGAGCGTGCCCTCACACCAAACAAAGATTGGTGCTGAAGGCACCCCGAGTAACGAAGTTAATTTTTGTTATGGTGTGAGGGCGTGTAGCTCAGCTGGTTAGAGCGCGTCACTGATAATGACGAGGTCCGAGGTTCGAGTCCTCGCACGCCCACATAAAAATTTAGGGTTCAGTTGAGGAATTTTAAAACCCCTGATTTATTATCAAGGGTTTTTTGATTGAATCTTATTATCAATGTGGCGATAATAATCGAAATCAATATAGAAGGAATTAAAATGAGAAATAAAAAGAGTAAAGCTCTAAAATCAACAATTTCCTTTGTTAAGAGATGTAAATTTCCGGCTCCCATATTAATATATCCTGTATATTCTTTAGCTATATAAGGATGTTGAGAAAAAAACCACCAAATATTAATAGCCAATAAAATTAATGGTAAGAGTGTTCCAAGTAACAGTTCCCTCTTTTTCATAATAAAAGTCTCCTATCTTTAAAGTTTTAACTTTTTAGTTTAATGAACTATATTCAATTTAACTTAATTTTCTTAAAAGTCAAGTAAAACAAAAAGACGACTCTGTGGACACAACCTCGTCTTCACGAAATTGAACAGAAATCGCCCCTCTAGTATTACAATATTAATTAATTACAATTATACCAAAAATTTAAAAAAAGACCAAAAGCTATTGACAAATGTTTTTATTTAAGATAATATAAAAATAGTAACCATAGTTCATTATCATTATGACATCAGGGGTAGGTCTAAAGACCGAACAACGAGGCGTTTGTGGGACGCCTACAATCAGCTTACTAGCTGAAGAGACCTGAGCCCAATTTTTTTATAACTAGCCAGCATCCATAAGGATTCTGGCTTTTTTCTTGATTTTAGAGCGGGAAAGAGTTAAGGTGAAAGTAGTAAAACGTTTATTATTTATGGCTAGGAATAAAAAATATTATTTTTTATAAAAGAAAAAATGGTGGTCAGGTCTATTTAACTGTTAAAAATTTAATGTTAAGTCAAAAAATCAAAATATGTTTGATAAATTAAAACAATTAAAACAACTTAAAGGATTAAAAGATTCTCTTTCGCAAGAAAAAGCAGAAGTTGAGAAAAATGGAATCAAAATAATTATTAATGGCGAAATGGAAGTTGAGGAGATTCATCTTAATCTTGATTTAAAAAAGGAGGAACAAGAAGAGACCCTCAAAGCGTGTATTAACGAAGCTATGAAAAAAGTTCAGATGGTTGTTGCCAAAAAGATATCGCAAACGCCAGGTTTTGGTATTTGAATAAAAGAAACTGTTGTCAACAAGTCGTCATATTTAATTAATTAAATAATTAGAACTTATGAAAATAACAATTCATGAATCGTTCTAATGCACGAAGGGGAGACCTAGAAATAGCTCCTGATCCCATTTTCTACCATTTTCTAAAAACGCCTAAAACCCCGACTAAAAGTGATGCGTTCCCTTTTACCTTTTACTCTAAATCTAAAAACGAGGAGCTTAGTTCATTAAATTTGGAATAAGGGTTTTTGGGATATTGACAAATTATTTGGGTTTGCTATAATGCAATATAAAGTTCTTTTGATATCAATGATGTTGTGTTTGTTGGGTCGCTCTACCGACGCATAGGTTTCTAGGGCCGACACGCGCAACCGAAGCCGCCCGCAACAAACATTATTGATACATATCAAAGGCCCACTTCAGAGTTAACGCTGTGGGCCTTTTTTTATTGACCTGGAGTGAGAAAAGGTGTTAAACGGAGAAAAGGTGTCAGGAACCTTTTTGTTCAAAACGAGAAGTCGTTGACGACAGTCATCAATGAGTTATCGTCGTCGTTAATGGTAGATCTAATCTTTTTTTGTTTGACATAATAGTTTAATCTGGTATGATATGGGCAGGTCTTTTAAAACTTTGAACTAAAAAAGAACTAAAAAAGAAAAGAAAGAGAGGAATAGTATGGAAACAAAGGAACATTTAGATCTTTCTTATCTCGGGCTTTTGGCGATTGAAGCAGGTGAGATTATAACTAAGAATTTCAGAAAGGTTGATAGAAGATTAAAAGATGATGGAACCCCCGTAACAATAGTTGACGAAGCCATTAATAAACTTGTAGTGGACTCTATTTCCCGTGATTTTCCTGATGTTAGTATAATTTCTGAAGAGGGAAATCGCGAAGTTTCTGGCGCTGAATTAAGAGTTTTCTGCGATCCGTTAGATGGTACATTCCCTTTTTGTTTGGGTTTGCCAATTTCAACTTTTTGCATTTCTGTTTTGAAAGAAAATACTCCGTTAATGGGCCTTATTTATGATCCTTTTTGCAATCGTGTTTGGTCTGCTGCTCGCAGAAAAGGAGCGTTTCTACATGGAAATAAGATTAGAGTTTCTCAGCGTGACCAGATAGATGGTTCTCAACTCTGTCTTATTTGGTGGAAAAGATCGCAATATAATGCTGGTAAAGTGAATGATAAACTTCTTGATGCCGGTGGCATTTCTATAAATCCACTATCTATTGCTATTTTTGGTGGATTGATTGGGCAGGGTCTTGCAGATGGAAGTATTTTCCCTGGCAATAAGGGCTGGGAAACTGCAGCAATGCAAGTGATAGTGGAAGAAGCCGGAGGCAAAGTTACCGATATTCACGGGAACAAAATGGTTTATGGTTCAAAAGGAGAAATAGAAGGACATATTGTAAGCAATGGTTTCCTTCATAATCAGCTTGTTGAAATAGTGGCAAGTTGTCAATAAAAAAAATAAGGTCCTTGGCTTGTTGCGGAGGGCTTTTTTTTATTGTAATCTTATATAATGAACCTTATAAACGATTTTGAGCAGAATAAAGTTTTAAACTTCAATAATTTGGACAAAATAACAGAAACCCTTCTCTCTAAGATTTTATTTTTTGGGGATACTGTGTGTAAGCTTTATAAATGGCAAAAGGCCTTTTATGGAGATCTTTCCGATATTGATTTTAGAAAAAAATTCATATCTGAAGATTTTTTTTGGAATAATATTATGTCTCCAGATATTTATATAAAACTGCTTTTCCTTAAGTACAATAATAATCAATGGGAAGAATCATCTATTGAAAATGCCGATGACTTATGCATTGTAATGAATAGATTAAAAAGCGAAAAAACGCTTACTGATTTTGCAGAAAATAAAAAAATAACTCCTGATATTTTAGAAAAATTTGCAAACATGATTATTAATAAACAAAGAAAAATTACAGAATTTCGTAAAAAAGAATTATCTGTCCTTTTTAACCAGGATTTAAAAGATATTGAAAAGGAAGCTATTGAAGATCTTCGTAGCTGGGCATATATGGCTAAAGATCAGTTGCCAAAAGAAAAAACAGATTATGTAGTAGGAAAGCTTTTGTCTATTCTTTCTTTATCAGAATACCGTGATTGGCAAAAGAAGGCTCAAAAATCTGCTTGCATTGACGGCAACGGCGACAATGTTATTATTACACAATCTGGGAAAATTTTATTTATAGACATTCTTCCTCCTAAATTTAATTGGAGAGTTGAAGATGAAGTTTTGAATCTTGCAAGGGCTGCTGCTGACATATCTGCTTTAACAAACAATACATCTTATTCAGATGTTTTATATAAAAGCTATGAAAAATTAACTGGATTAGAAGTTCCTTCTGTAATTAGAAAGCTTTATGAAACAAGAGGAGCAATGATCCAGGCAGCTTATAGAATTATTTTAAATCAGTCCTCTAGGGCAAAAAAATATCTGGATTTTGTAGAACAGCAAATAAGTAATTTATGAATAAGACATATTCTCCGTCAAGGATAAATACTTTTGATAATTGCAAGCTTCAATATAAGTATAAGTATATTGATGGTCTTAAGTCCGACTTGAAAACAATAGAGAGTTTTAGGGGTTCTACTGTTCATGAAGCGTTAGAAGAATTCTATAAACTAATCAAGAACGGACGCATTGAGTCCTTGGAATGGATTTTAGATGAGTATAAAGAGATATGGGAAAAGAATTACACGGATAGCATAAAGATAATTAAAAAGGAATTAACGCCCGATGATTATTTTAACAAAGGCAGACAAGCTCTTTTAGATTACTATAATAAATACAAGCCGTTTAATCAGGCAAAAGTTGTAGATACAGAACATTTCCTTAGATTTAACGTTGAATCCAATGGAACTAAATGTTCTTTTTGCGGAATATTAGACCGGCTGGATTGGAATGATAAAGAAGCTATTTTTGAGATTCATGATTATAAGGTAACAAATAGCTTAATGACCCAGGACAAAGCAGATAATGACTGGCAGCTCGGGCTTTATCACATTGCTTTAAAAGAGAAATGGCCAGACGTAGAGAAGATAAAACTTATCTGGCATTCACTTTTATTCAATAAGGAAATAACTTCTTTTAGAACTAAAAATCAGATTAAAAAATTACAGGAAAATGTTGTAAATAAAGTTAAGGAAATTGAATCCTGTAATGATTTTTGTCCAAACAAAAGCGGCCTTTGCGACTGGTGTGATTTTCAAAATATATGTCCTTTATGGAAACATCCTAAAGAAATGGAAGGGCTTGATATAAATGAGTATGAAGAGGATTCAGGAGTAAAATTAGTGGCAGAGTATAAAAAATTGGAAGAAGCCAAGAACGAGTTTAAAGAAGAGATTCATGCAATTGAAGAAAAGCAGGAGAAAATAAAACAAGCTGCTTTAGAATTTGCAGGAAAAGAAAATATCTCTGTTATAGACGGATCTGATGCTCAATTGAAAATAACTGTAAAGGAAGAATTAAAAGCTCCGGTTAGAAGCGAAAATCAAAAGAAGTGGGAAGATTTAAGAGATTTTCTGAAAAAAGAGGGGAGATACGAAGAAATATCAACTGTCAGTAATACTATGGTTAATCATAAAATCAAAGAATGGCCCCAGGACTTTATTGATAAATTAACCAAGTTTTTAACAAAAAAGAAAACAAAAATAATTAAATTGGTTAAAAAATAAAAATTAATTAGTAAATTAAAGAGGGAGAGAAATTTCAAAAAGAAAAACTTTAACATAGATTGCGTTAAGCCAGGATTAACGCAAAAAATATGATTGATTTAAATGATGAAAACTTTGAAAAAGAGGTTTTAAATAGAAAAGGTTTATTCTTAGTTGATTTTTGGAGTCATACATGTGCTCCATGTCAAAAGATGAGTTTAGTTTTAGATAATGTAGCTAAGGAATTAGGGGGAAGGGTAGGGCTTGGCAAGCTAAATATCTTTGAGGGCCCTCAAATGGCAAAAAGGTATAAAATACCGGCAACCCCCACCATTATAATATTTAAGAACGGAAAACCAATAGAAAGAGCTGTTGGCTTAAGACCAGAACAGCTTTTGATAAATAAGCTTAATTCTTTAATTGATAAATAAGTAGAAAAAAATAGGGCCAGGTCTGATTTTTGGAACTTAGCTTCTTGATTTATGGATAAAATTTGGTAGGATGATAAGGAGGGCCGTTAGTTCAGTGGTAGAACACCTCATTTGCAATGAGGAGATCGCCAGTTCAAGTCTGGCACGGTCCACAAAAAGTTTTCCACAGGGACAGGGTTTTTAGAGCGTGTTACAATAATTAAACAATCAAAGGTCGATGAGGATATAAATTTAAATAAAAGTAAAATAATATGATAGTAACAGGTTGGCTTGATACAACTATTATCGCTTTAAAGAATCTTTGGCTAGGATTTATTGATTTTATTCCAAATCTTATCGGAGCAATTATTATTTTTCTAATTGGTTGGCTTATTTCTGTTGCGATCGGAAAACTAATAGCTGAGATTTTAAAAAAGGCAAAGTTTAATCGAATTTTTGAAAAAGGAGGATGGAAAACAGCTTTAGAAAAAGCAGAGATTAAAGTAAACGCCTCAGCTTTTATCGGAGCTATTATTAAATGGGTTTTATTGATTGTTTTCTTGGCAGCTGCAGTAGAAATTTTAGGATTTAACCAATTAACTATTTTCTTAACGCAGAAAGTATTGCCTTTCCTGCCAAATGTGATTGTTGCTGCTTTCATTTTCGTGGTAGCGGTAATTATCGCTGATATTTTAGAGAAAGTAGTTCGAGCAGCGGTAGAGGGAGCAAAAGTAGGCTACGGACAATTAGTCGGAGTAATTGTAAAGTGGTCAATTTGGGTTTTCGCAATTCTGATTATTTTATCTCAACTTGGGATTGGAGAGACCTTTATGGCAGATTTATTCCGAGGAATTGTAGTAATAATTGTTTTGTCAATTGGTCTTGCTTTTGGCTTGGGAGGAAAGGATGTAGCGGCTGAAATTCTTCAAGATTTAAGGAATAAGCTTAGAAAATAATATTTTAAATTATTTCTGGAAAAGAAAAGCTATTTTAGCTGAAATTTTGTGTTCTGGGAAAGCCCCTCTTGACAGGGGCTTTTGATTTGCTACAATTAAGAAAGATATGAGAGACATGAAGACAATTATGGATAAAAACAAAGGAAGCGGTTAGATTCTGGATTTTTGAATACACATTGATAAATCCGCCTCCAGAGCGGTTTTTGTTTTAACGGAGAGTTCTTTGAAAATTAAAGATTAGTTACGATTATTAATTGTTAGCCAACCCTTCACCTTTATTTAAAGATGAAGGGTAAAGGTAAAAATTGTATTTTAAGAGCAGATGGTGGATGCCTTGGGATATCGAGGCGATGAAGGACGTGGCGTGACTGCGATAAGCCTCGGGGAGGTGTTTAGCAACCTTTGATCCGGGGATTTCCGAATGGGGAAACCTGATTTTGCGATAAGCAAAATCGACCCGGTTGAATGACTGGGTCGCAAAACCCGCTGAAGTGAAACATCTCAGTAAGCGGAGGAAAAGAGAAAAATTTTTTATTCCCTTAGTAGCGGCGAGCGAACAGGGAGGAGCCCAAAATCGTTCATGCTTTACGCACGAACGGTGGTTGTAAGGAGATAGTGTCGGGAGTATTCCTGGTGCATAGGAATGCTTGCCGAAGGAGAACATTTAGATAAAGTTTGGTTAAGAAAAGCACCCTGGAAAGGGGCACCATAGAGGGTAATAGTCCCGTATCTGAAAATCACTTTATGCTCCTTGCTATCTTACTTGAGTACCACGGGAAATGAAAACCCTGTGGGAAGCAGGCCGGACTAATCGGCCAAGGCTAAATACTTTGATATCCCCGATAGTGAACTAGTACCGTGAGGGAAAGGTGAAAAGTAGCCCGGTAAGGGCGGTGAAATAGAACCTGAAACCATTTTGCTCACAAGGAGTCAGAGCTCCGCTTCGGTGGAGTGATGGCGTGCCTATTGAAGAATGAGCCAACGAGTTCTTTTACCTTCTTCGTTTAAGTCCTTTTGGGACGAAAGCAAAGTGAAAGCAAGCGTTAAAAGCGCGAACTATTAAGAAGGTGGAAGAGACCCGAAGCCAAGCGAGCTTGCCATAGCCAGGGTGAACCCCGCTGAAAAGCGGGGGAAGGCCCGAACCCGTGAGCCGTGCAATACTCTGGGATGAGCTGTGGTAAGAAGTGAAAAGCTAATCGAGCTTGGTAATAGCTGGTTCTCCCCGAAATAGCTTTAGGGCTAGCGTCGATTTGTGAAGATTGGAGGTAGAGCACTGGATGGAGTCTCGTGGGTTTTACCTAGATTCTCCAACCAAACTCCGAATGCCAGTCTTTGAATGTCGGCAGTTAGACTGTGGGGGCTAAGCTCCATAGTCAAAAGGGAAACAGCCCAGATCTTCATCTAAGGTCCCTAAATCGAGCTAAGTGTTTTAAAGGAGGTAAAATTCCTTTGATAGCTAGGAGGTTAGCTTAGAAGCAGCTATCCTTTAAAAAGTGCGTAACAGCTTACTAGATAAGGAGTTTTGCGCCGAAAATTTACGGGGCTTAAGCTCGGTACCGAAGATAAGAACCCCGCTTTGTGCGGGGTGGTAGGGGAGCGTCTTTAGTGCTGTGAAGTCAAACTGTAAGGTTTGATGGAGCGCTAAGGAGTGAGAATGTTGGCATGAGTAACCGCAATGCGGGTGAAAGCCCCGCACACCGAAAGCCTAAGGTTTCCTTGGCAATGGCAATCATCCAAGGGTTAGGCGGGCCTAACCCTGTCCCCGAAAGGAGGCAGGGGATGGACAGCCGGTTAATATTCCGGCCCCCCTTCATCTTTTTCAATAAGGTGACGGAATTTAGTAGATGAAGCGAGTTATTGGATTCTCGTCGTCAATCTAAGAATTTTCAAGGATTGACGGGAAGCTCCGTTTCGGCGGAGTGAACTTCATTGAGCAGATTTCCCAGAAAAGCCTTAAAGAAATTTAAAAAGATGAAGGGTCCGTACCGTAAACCGACACAGGTAGGCGGGTGTAAAAGCACCAAGGTGAACGAGTGAAAGCTCCTGAAGGAACTCGGCAAATAAGCGTCCGTAAGTTCGCAATATGGACTGCCCCCGCTCAGCGGGGGCCGCAGCGAAAGAACCCTAGCGACTGTTTATCAAAAACACAAATCTCTGCTTAACTCGCAAGAGGATGTATAGGGGTTGAGGCCTGACCAGTGCTGGAACGTTAACAGTGGCAGTCCTTTCTCGCATTTGCGGGATTGGGCTGATTGCTCGAAGCGCCAGTGAACGTCGGCGGTAACTATAACCGTCCAAAGGTAGCGTAATCTCTTGCCGTGTAAGTTACGGCCCGCATGAAAGGCTTAACGACTAGGGAACTGTCTCCAGGAGCAGCTCGGTGAAAATGCAATACCGGTGAAGATGCCGGTTACCTGCGGCTAGACGGAAAGACCCCGGGAGCTTTACTGTAGTTAGATATTGAGTTTTGGTTTTAAATGCGTAGCGTAGGTGGGAGACTTTGAAACTTCGTTTTCGGACGGAGTGGAGTCATCAATGAAACACCACTCTTTTAAAATCTTAATTCTAACCCCCCGTTTAACGGGAGATACAGTTTCTAACGGGCAGTTTAAGTGGGGCACTTGCCTCCTAAAAGGTAATGGAGGCGTTTAAAGGTCGGCTAGCTCCGGATGGAAATCGGAGTGATCGGGCAAAGCCAAAAGCCGGCTTTACTGCAAGGTGGATATACCGCGCAGTTGGGAAACCAGAACTTAGTGAACCGACGGATTTTTATAGAAAATCCGAAGATCATCAGCTAAAAGTTACCCCGGGGATAACAGGTTAGTAGGGCCCGCGAGTCCATATCAACGGCCCTGTTCGACACCTCGATCAGATAGCCGAGGTCGAGGGAAAAAATCGACTCATAACGGTGAATGCCATATGTTTAAGAATAACCCAGCGATATGTTGTAATAAAAATATGTGGTTAACACCGTGGGAAGTTACGAAACTAAATTAAAACGAAGAATGTTTTTGTAACCCCGTAACGACTGGATCTTTATGCAATTTTGTATAAAGTGAAGATAGCATCATTTAAAATGCTATAACACGTCGATATCTATTTAAAAATAGATAAAGGTATAGTCTAAACCATTAGTAATAATGGAATTGGTTGGTCGGCTCAACGCATCCTGGGGGTGAAACCGCTCCCAAGGGTTTGGCTGTTCGCCAATTAAAGCGTTACGCGAGCTGGGTTCAGACCGTCGTGAGACAGGTTGGTCCCTATCTACCGCAGGCGTCGAATCTTGAGTGGATTTGGTCCTAGTACGAGAGGACCGGACTGAACTGACCTCTGGTCTACCAGCTGTTCTGCCAAGAGCATCGCTGGGTAGCTACGTCGGGAAGGGATAAGCGCTGAAAGCATATAAGCGCGAAGCCCACCACAAGATTAAGATTCATAGATTCCTCGAAGATGACGAGGTTGATAGGCTGCAAGTGTAAGGGCAGTAATGCCTTGAGCTGAGCAGTACTAATAAATCATATTCAATTTTTATCTTCAGATTGGCTAACAATTAATGATCATAACTATTTAGCATTGTGGCTACTATAAGGGAGCCATACCGGGAGTGCTCCACCCGATCCCATACCGAACTCGGAAGTGAAATCTCCCAAGGCCGATGATAGTCCTTTTGGGCGAAAGTAGGTAGCTCTCTTATAGTGGCCATAACGTTGAGTTTTTTTTATATTTATAACGCAACTTAAACAAAGATTCTTTGCGTTACTATTAGAGGCAGAATAGATTCTGCCTCTTTTATTTTAGGAAAGTTTGAAGTAAAATAGAGATAATGAAACTTTCCTCTAAGAAAAATAAGGTTTTGATAATAATTGTTGTTGTGATTTTAATTATTTTTTTATTGAATTTTTTTCAGAAAGATATAAAAAGTTTTTTTTATTCTGTTTCTGCGCCAATCCAGAAAGTTCTTTGGAGGGCAGGGGATAGAACATCTGATTTTTTTGGAGGTATTGTGCGAGTAAAAATATTAAAACAAGAATTAGATGAACTTAAACTTGAAAATCAAGAATTAACTGCCCAGGTTGTTGCATTAGAAGACCTAAAAAAAGAAAATAAAACTTTAAGGCAAGTATTAGAAATCGGGTTTCAAAAAGAGTTTAAATTAGCTTTGGCTCAAATTATTAGCAAAGATATTTCCCAAGATTTCATTTTAATTGATAAGGGGTCTGATGATGGTATTTCAAAAAATATGCCGGTAATTACTCAACAAAGAGTTTTGGTAGGAAAAATAGGTGAAATTTATAAAAATTTCTCAAAAGTAATGCTTTCTTCAAACAAAGAAAGCTCTTTTGATGCTAAGATTCAAAAGGAGGAAAAGGATATTTCCGGAGTTGTAAAAGGACAGGGGAATTTTAGAATTTTATTTGACCTTATTCCCCGTGAAGAGAATCTTTCTCAAGAAGATATTGTTATAACCAGCGCTCTCGGGGGAATTTTTCCAAAAGGACTTTTGGTCGGTAAAATCAAAGAAATCAAAAAAAGCGATGTTGATCCCTTTCAACAAGCAGAAATTGAACCATTTTTTGATATCTCACAAGCAGAGACTCTTTTTATAATTTTATAATTTTAATGTTTAAGAAAATTTTAATTTCAATAATTGTTTTCTATTTTTTAGTTTTAATCCAAACTAGTTTTTTGGTTCATTTTAATATATTAGGGGTTGTCCCAAATCTTGTTTTAATTTTAGTGGTTCTTTGGAATCTTTTTGAAAAATCAAAAAATTATTTTGGCTTATATGCTGCTCTCATCGGAGGACTTTTTTTAGATATTTTTTCTAATCGCTTCATTGGTTTTTATATTTTAATCTTATTTGCCTTGGCGATTTTCTTAAAATTAGTTTTCAAAAGATATGTTCGGATTCCATTTACTGAAAAAAATTAAAAACAAAAAGGACATTGAACCGCAAGAAGTGTTTTTGGATTCTCTTGCCAGGAAGAGAGAAGCAGAACTTGGCATTTCAGAAAGAAAGTTTGAAGTTCCTCTTTCAAAAAAAATCCTTAAAGGGTTTTTGGTTTTTGTTATAGTTCTACTTTTTATTCTTTTCGCTAAAACTTTTCAATTTCAGGTTTTGGAGAATAAAAAATTTTCAGCTTTGGCTAACGAAAATAAATTCATAATTCATTCAATCAGAGCGTCTAGGGGGGTAATTTACGACAGCAAAGGCGAGCAAATAGTTTTCAATAAGCCGAGCTTTGATTTAATTTTAGATAAAAAAGGGCTTCCTTCTTCGGATTTTGAAAAAATAAAGATTTTAAAAGATGTCTCTGAAATTATTAAAGAAAATCTTGAGGATTTGGAAAAGAAAATTAATGAAGAACAAGACCAAGAAGTTTTAATTTCAAAAAACCTTGACCATCAAGCATTGATTCTGCTTGAGACAAAAATTACTGAACTTTCC
>Ga0114918_10000705_pt1 | contig 29170 bp, 29 predicted proteins | sample LantaG_FD_87015 | JGI IMG/M metagenome (GOLD analysis project Ga0114918, IMG submission 87015) | Deep subsurface microbial communities from Baltic Sea to uncover new lineages of life (NeLLi) - Landsort_02402 metaG | ecosystem: Environmental > Aquatic > Marine > Oceanic > Sediment | place...
CAGCTCCGCGACATGGAGACGCATTCTGCCCTCCCTGGAGTCAAAGTGGGCGATATTGGCCCCAAACTGGGGTTTGGGAGTGTGGACAACGGGTGGCTGGAGCTGGACCACGTTTGCATCCGTGCGTTTTGGTTTTTGAGTTTTTTTTTAAAGAAGTTTTTTTGACTTTTCCCCCCCTCTATTTCACCACCCTCCTTTTCCTCACCTCGCTCAAATTCACACCACTCTTTTCAACCCCCCCTTCCCCCCCTCCTAGCCCGCCGAAACATGCTGATGAAGTACGCCTCGGTCTCTAAGGACGGCACCTACTCCCCGCCGCCTGCCTCCAACGCGAAAGCGTCCTACGCGACGATGGTCTTCGTCCGCGCGACGATCGTCGAAGAAGCAGGGTGGGTGCTCGCGCGGTCCGCCACGATCGCGACGCGGTACGCCGCCGTGAGGAGGCAGACTGCTCCGAGACCCGGGGAGAGGGAGTGGCAGGTGCTGGACTACCAGAACACGGCGCACGACCTGCTGCCGTTGGTGGCGGTGAGTCGATTTTTTTTCGGGTTTTTTCTTTTCGTTTTTTTTTCTTCTCGACGAAAAAGTTAAAAAAAACTCACTCTTTCTTATCCATCCATCCGCAGGCAAGCTACGCCCTGATCTTCGCCGGACGCTCCGCCATGGCCCGCTACGGCGAGTTCGACGCCGCCAGGGCCGCCGGGGACTTCTCCTCGCTCCCCGAACTCCACGCCTCGCTGGCCGGGATGAAGGCTCTGTCGACCTGGATCACCTCGGACGGCGCCGAGGCGGCGCGTCGCTGCTGCGGAGGGCACGGCTACTCGCAGCTGAGCGGCCTGCCCTCGATCTTCGCGTCCTACGTGCAGAACGTGACGTGGGAAGGGGACAACAACGTAATGTGCCTGCAGACGGCGCGGTTTCTGTTGAAGTCGGTCTACGCCGGGAGGGTAAGGAGAAGATGAGAGGGATTTTTTAAAAAGAGTTTTTTGGATTTTTTTTTGAAGAGAAAAAAACTCACTTTTTCCCCCTCTCTTTCAAAAAAACCCCACCGCACCCAAAAAAACAAACGAACACACCAGGAGGCGCGCCGAAAGGGCCAGCCCGCTCGCACGTCGGGCCTGGCAGGCTACGTCGTCGAGGCCGACGCAAGAAGAGAGCAGGGACAGAGAACGATTGCGGCGACAAACTCCCCAGGCTCGACCGCCGCGGACGCGGTCGCGCTGCTGCGAGCGCGCGCCGCCGCCGTCGCCGCCTCCGCGGCGGACAAGCTCTCCGCGGTCTGCGCTCCCTCCGCGCCGCAGTTCGAAGGCGCGTCCTGGAACGGGTGCACCGTCGACCTGATCAGGGCGGCCCGCGCGCACTGCGAGGCGGAGCTGGCCGCGGCGTTCGACGCCGCGGTGGAGTCGGCCGCCGTCGCGGGCGTCGTCGGCGGCGTCGGCGGCGTTTTGGACCAAAGCGAAAGCGACAGCAACGACTCTTCTTCTCCTTCTCTGCCCGCCGCTGCAGTCCCCGTCCTCCGCTCCCTGGCCAGGCTCCACGCTTTGCGTTCTTTGACGGACGGAGCAGCCGCGGACCTGGCCGACGCCGGGCTCGTCGGCCCGGGCTTTCTGGCCGCGGCGCGCGAGCAGACCTATGCAGAGCTCCGCAACCTCAGGCCCTTCGCCGTGCCCCTGGTCGACGCGTTCGCCCTGCCCGACTACCTTCTCGATTCTGCGATCGGGTCTGCGGACGGGGACGCCTACCGCAGGCTCAAGGCCGCGGCGGGAGGATCGCAGCTGTCGAGCTCGGCGGCGGGCGCCGGGTGGGAGCCCGTTTTGAAAGAATTGCTGGCGCCGAGCTTGAGGAAGAAGAAGGGAGGAGGAGGAGACGAGAAGCCGAGAGCGCGGCTTTGAATGTTTTCGCCGTTTTCTTTTTTGTTTGTTTGTTTTTGTTTGTGTATTCAATTCCAGTAGCTCATCTCATTGGAAGAGTCTCGTCGCGTCCGCTGTGTGTTTTTACACCCGGAAAGGAAAGGAAAGGAAAAAGAGGAAAAGAAACGTGGGGAAGAGCTCTCTTGGAGCTTTTTTTTTGGTGGTGTTGCTGCTGTTTTGCGAATTTGGTGCTGTCAGTCTCTCTAAGGACAAGGAAAAAGTGTGTGCGTGCTACTATGAATCTCTCAAGTGCGTTACGTTGGTGTTAATTAGAAAAGTCTCGTGCGTTTGATTTTTTTATTTAGTGCGTTGATTGCGGGGAATAGATAGAAAAGAAAAAAATGAAAAAAAAAAGTTCTTTTCAGCTCCACCATGCGCCGACCGCCGAAGCGAGCGACGCAAAGAGGCTGCCTCCGTGCGCCGAGCCCTGTTCCTGCTGCTGCTGCTTCTCTGCAGCAGCGTTATCGTCGTCGTCGTCCACGGCGAGCTCCTCGCGGAGCTCCAGCGCCTCTGCGGCGAGCTCGGCGTCTCCCCAAGCCTTGGCAGCCTCGGCGACGGCGGTGAGGAAGGAGGCACAAGGGCTCGACGACGACGACGACGACGACGAGGAGAAGGTCGAAAAGGCCGCCGCCGCCTTTTCGTTCCCCCCGCGAGGGGACGAGCTCTGGCTCCTCGGCGCAGGAGGCTGCAGCAGCGACAGCGACAGCGCGCCCCTGGCGGCGGCCGCGCCGGGCGCCCCGCCCCTGGCGGCGAGGGCGGCCAAGACGCCGAGGGCTCCCTTGGCGGCCGCGAGGAGCTGCGGCGCGTTTGTTGGGAGCGAAACAGGAGGTTGATGAGAACTTGCTGCTGCTGCTGCTGCTGCTGCTGCTTCCGTCGTCGTGAGCGCGAAGAGGGCGAGGGCCGCGGCCTCGGCCAGGCGCGTGGCCCCGGGGGCAGCAGGCCATGAGGAGGCGTCGTCCTCGTCGTCAATCTCTTCCCCTTCGTTCAGGAGCATCCCCTCTGCTGCTGCGCCCAGGGGCGAGAGCGCCGCCGAGCTCCCCCCGAGCCCTCCGATCCCTCCTCCTCCCCGGCGCAGCTTCGGCACCCCGGCGAGCACGGCGGCGCAGAGGGCGGCGGCAGTGGCCCTGGCCCCCTCCGCGGCCGCCGCGACGGCGGAGAAGGAGGCATCGGAGTCGGAGGAAGAAAAGGGGCCCTCTTCGTCCTCGGTCGTCGCGGCGGCGGAAGCGGTCGCAACGTCGAGGTCGTCGTCGCCCTCGGAGCTCCTCCTCCGACTCCTACTGCTGCTGCCGCCGTCGTACCTCGGCGACGAAGGTAGGGACGAACCCGGGGAAGAGAAGTGCGACGACGACGCCAGCGAAGACGACGACGAGGGGTGGCGGCGGTGGCTCTGCTGCTCCTGTCGCGGCGAAGAAGAAGAAGGCTGGAAAAACGAGTCCCTCGGCGGCGGCAGCAGCGCCTCGGCGCCCATGCCCATCACCTCGGCCGCCGGAGCGAGCCCGCCGTGCGACAGCAGCAGCGCCGTCGCCGCCGCGTCCCTCGAGACCAGGTCGAGCAGGAGGTCCAGCAAGGCGGGAACGGCCAGCGCCGCCGCGCCCTGCCGCCTGCTCGGGGAGGAGCCCAGCAGCGCCGCGGCCAGCAGCTCGCAGGGCACGCAGACCGCATCGGCGCGGTCCTCCATCGCGAGCGCCTGCCAGCAGCCCGGGGACGCCGCGGCCGCGGCGGCCGCCAGGCGGGCGCCGCGCGCGACGGCGGCGCCCCAGGCCCGCGAGCCGTCCCGGGCGTCGAGGGCCGCGCGCAGGGAGCCCAGAACGACGGGGAGGCCGCCTGCGCGGGCGAAGCGGGCCGCGCGAGGGGAGGAGGCGGCGGGAGGCGGGGGGGAGAGGAAGGCGGGAGAGTCCGACGAAGAGGCGTCGGCTCCTCCCGTCGGCGTCGCGGGCGCGCTCGCGGGGGCGTTCTCCTCAGCCACAGTCGCCGCCGCCACTGCCGCCGCCCTGGGTCTCGGAGCGAACGCGTCGACGGGCAGCGTCCCGGGGAGCGTGCCCCCCGGGGCGAGGACTTTCGAGTAGATGGTGTCGATCTGTTTTTTTTGTTTTTGGAGGAAAAAGAGGTCGAGGTCATGGTTGAGGTTGAGGTGTCGCTTTTTTGTGGCTAGCATCATCGTCAATCGCTCTGTCGCCAATCAATCAATGAATCAATCCATCCCTCTCTTCAGCACCCCTTCCACCCTCCTTCTTTTCCCCATCTTCGGTGCCCGATCTCTCTCTTTCGACGGACGCGAGATACGAGCCCACGACGCTCACCTTTTTGATCACGAGGTGCAAGGGCGCTCCGTCCGGGGGAGCTCCGTCGCGTGCCGCATCGACCTCATCGGGAGACGACGACGACAACGTTGCATTCCCCAGCCCGGCGAGCGCCGCGAGCTCCGCCGCCAGGGCCGCCGTCTGCGGCGTGAGGTAGGAGGCGAGAGGTGTCGTCGGTCCTCCCGAGGAGGGAGTAGTGCCTCCTATCGAGGCGTTGTTCGTGAGCGCGGCGCGGAGGAGCGGCGACGGAGGGATGGCACTGGCGGCGGCGGCAGCAGCAGCGTCGCTTGACGACAAGTCGAGCGCGGCGCCGAAGAAAGCACGGCTCGGGCGAGCGAGGCCCGGCACTGCTGCGTGCGGCCGCAGCGTCAGGTCGTCATCGCCTCCACGCGACGGCGGCGACGCCATCGTCGTGGAGAGAGACAGAGGGAGCGAACGAACGCGAGAGCCCTTTGCGAAAAAGAACTAGTCAAAGGAGAGTGATGAGAAACAGATTCGTTGGAGAAACTCTTTTCTCCTTTTTTTTTCGTTCGAGACCTCGATCTCGAGACCCCGAACCCTTGAGAGAAGGAGAGAGTTCATCGACGCGCGCGCTCTATTACACACAGGCAATCAATGCGCGCATTCGTCTTGCTCTTTTCATCTTCATTCATAGTTTACGCTCACGGAGGAAAGAGAGAAGATTTGTTTCTTTCTCACTTTCTTTTCGAAGAATCATGAGTGGGGTGGTGGAAGCAAAAAGAGATGAGAAAGAAAAAAGACCATGCTTTCTTCTTTCTCTTCTTCTCCTTACGCCAGCATGCCAACCCCGGCACCGCCGCCACCGTTCCCAGCAGCAGCGCGCGCCTTCACCGCCCAGCACGCCACGGCGGCCACCAGCGCCGCCACCGCGGCGGACCCGGCGACGATCCCGGCGATGGCCCCGCCGGAGAGCTTTGCTTTCGGGGTCTCGACGTCCGAGGGCGAGTCGTACAGTGTCGAGCCCTTTGTCTGCTCCTCCTCCGCTCCGGCTGCCTTGGCAGAAGCGGCGGGTCCCTCAGAAGAGGAAGAGGCCGGTACGACCTTGCTCGAGAGAATGTCCGGGGCTCCCCCTGCTCCCTCCTCCGCCGCCGCCTGTTCCTCTTCCTCGGCTCCCTCCTCGGTGGCCGCCTCCTCGTCTTCGTCCTCGCTCTCCGAGGCTTCGGCGTCCGCGAGGTCGGCCGCGTCCGCGGCGGCCTCCTCCGCTTCCGCGGCGGCGGCAGCAGCAGCAGCAGCGGCAGCAGAGGCATCAGCGGCAGAAGCAGAGGAGGAAGCGACCTGCTTAAATGACTGCCGCATCGCTGCGACCGCGTCCTCGACGGTCTTGTCGCCTTCCGCTCCTTCCTGCTGCAGCTCCGGCGACGCCAGCACGGCCTCCAGGGCGTCAACCATGGCCTTTTCGTCCTCGGCGGAAGGGAGGGAAGAAGAGGGGGCGGCGGCAGCGGCAGCGGCGGAGACGGCAGGAGCCGAGGGCGAGGTTTCGGCGGCGGCGGCAGCGGCGGCGGCAGTCGCGGCGGCCTGCTGGTTCGCGAGCAGCGCCGCGTCAGCCGTCGCCGTGGCGGCAGCGGCAGCGGCAGCGGCGACCGGGTCGACCGGCTGCGCCTGCTCCAGGGGCTTGCTGCTGGCAAGGGGGGGAGCGGCAGGAGCAGCAGCGGCGGCAGCGGCGGAGGCGGCAGCGAGATACTCGAGCGCGGACGTGGTGGCGACGGCGGCGTGTGCGGCGTCGGCGGCGACGGCGGCGTCGGCGACGGGCTCCGGGGCTGTTTTTGTAAGAGGGGGTGGGGTGGGGGGTTTCAGGTTTTCATTGTTGTTGCGGGAGTGAGAATTGTCGAGAGAGAAGAAGAAGAAATCCTCGGCGACGGAGAGGAAAAAAACGCTCGTCCGCCGCGGCTGTCGAGCAAAAACGCATGCGGAATGAGCGCCTTCCCAGTCCACGTCGCTGCTTCTTTTCTGTAATTCTCTACAGCAGCAGCAAATCCCTAACGCTCTCCGTCGCAATTGTACAAAAAGCGAGCAAAACGAGAGAGCGCGCGGGAGAGAAGAGACGAGAAGAAGGAAGGTCGAAAATGTCGACCTTCAACGGCTCTTTTTTTTGGTTTCGCATGCCTCTCTTCTCTCTCTCTTCCTCCTTCTCTCGCCCCCACTCAGCTTAAGCTCAACTCACCCTGCGCCGCCACGAGCGAGACAGCGCACGTCGCCAACAGCGCGAACGCAAAGAGCTTCTTGAAGGAGGCCATGGCGGGGAAGAAGAAAGAAAAAAGTTGACAAGAGAGAAAAGAGAGAGAAAGGTCGAGAGAAAGAGAGTGGAGAAGGGGGAGAGGCTGAAATTTTTTTCCCGTTTCTTTCCTTTTCTTGTTGTTCTTTTCTTCCTTCCTCTCTTTTTACACCCTCCCAGCGCCGCAGCCCCCCGCCGCCTCGTCCGCCACCCTCGCCCTGAACTCGGCCCTCACCTCCCGCACGAACCACGCGAACTCGTCAGAAGGGCTCGAGTTGAGCGCGTCGCAGAGGCGCCTGACGGCATTGAGGCATTCGGCGGGGTCGCAGCGCCGGACCGAGTAGCTCCGCCCCTCGCCAAGGTGCAGGCCCAGAGAGAACTCGCGGCCGGGGTTGCGGGGGTCGACCTGCGAGAACACGACCTTGAGCTCCTCCTCGCTGTCCCTGTCCCTGCGCTGCTGCTGCTCGGTCTTCTCCTGCTGCTGTTTCTCGTCGTCGTCGTCTTCGTCCTCGTCCGCTGCTGCCGCCGCAGAGGCCTGAGGCATCACAAATCTGAGGCCGAGCGTCCTCTCGTACAGGGACAGCGCCGCCTTGAGCGACTCTATCCTGCGCTTCCTTCCCCCGGCGGCCTCGGTCAGCCTCGCCCGGGCCTCGGACAGCTGTCTTTCCGCGTCGGCGAGTTCGCTCTCTGCCTCGGAGACCATTGGCGCGGAGAGCTCGGCTTCTTTTTCCGCTTGCTCGGCCTCGATCGAAGCCTGCTGCTCGAGCGCTGCCTGATCGGATAGGACTGTTCGATATTTCGTTGATGAGAAGAAGAAAGAGCAGAGGAGAGAGAGAGTGAGCGCGAGAGGAGAATGAGCGCGAGAGGGAAAGAAAGAGAGAGGAAGAAGAAGAGAGAGAGAGAGAGAAAAAACACCTCCACCTCCACCGCCAACAACCGCTACTACTCACGCGTGCGAAGCTCCCCTGCCCTGCGCGCGACGTCGTCGCGCTTGGCCTCTAGGCGGGCGACGGTCTCTATTGTTGTTTGGTTTCGGGGTGTTCCGGGGTTTTTGAAGAGAGAGAGAGAGAGTTGAGAGAGAGGAGGTCGAGTTCTTTCTCTTCGTTGTCGTTTGTCGAGAAATGCGACGTCGAGCATTTCTTCTCCATTCTCCTCTTCTGTTTTCTCCCCTCAACAATTGCGCCTTTCGCGCCGTGTGCTCCTGCCTCAGCTGCAATGAGCACGGTCGCCACCAGCCTCCTATAGCAAGAAAGCTCGAAAAAAGCCAGCTTCAACAGAAAAGAAAGAACGAAAGTTCCCATTCCCTTACCTCTGAGCGCCGCGATGCTGCGGCCGTGCTCCAATCGCGCGGCGTCGGCGCGCTTGCCCGCGGCCGACGCCCACTCGCAGACGCGCGCCTCGGCGTTGGCGAGCTGGGAGGTGAGCTCTCCCAGGTTGATCCTGTCGGCGGAGGAGGTCATGGTGGTGTTGGTGGTGGCGGGGAGGGAGAGGCGCGGGCTGGTGTTGTGGGCGAGCGCGAAAAGGGAATGGGAGTTTTTTTTTTTTTGAAACTGAAACACGAAGAAGTGAAGGAGCTCGTCGTCGTCGTCGTTTTCTTCTTCTTCTTCGCCTTCCTCTACCTCCTCCTTCCTCTCCCACCGCCCTCTCTCCCTTTTTCCTCTGTGGGAGTTTTGTCGTTGTTGTTGTCGGAGTCTTTATTGTTTCACAAATGGGTATCTGAAGGCGGAGGGGAAAAAGAAGAGAGGAAAAGAACTAAGCAACAGAAACGGAACGGAAAAGAGAGAGAGAAAAGCTCTCTCTCTTCACTCGACCGGAGCAGCAACGGGCGTCCTCGGAGAAGCGGAGGAGGAGGAGGAGGAGCCCGAGGCCCCAAACGCCGCCGCCGACACCTCCTCGGCCAGCGCCCTCCGGCGCCTCTCCTCGGCCTTCTCGAGGGCTGAGACGGGAGCAGCAGCGGCGCTTCCGCCGCCCCCCGTCGCGGCGGGAGAGACCGCAGTGCCGGTGCTGCTCCTCGAGAGGGGCGAGCGCGCCGAGCGGGCCCTAGTCCAAGGCGAGGGAGAAGCCGCAGCAGAACCCGAAGGAGGAGGAGGAGAGGCGTTCGCCGCGGGCGACACAGCTGCGGAGGAAGACCTCCTCGCAGCAGCAGCGGCGGCAGAGGCCCAGGGGGACAGACTGCCTCCTCCTCCGACGGATGACAGCGGCGACGGCAGCGGCGACAACTCGTCGCCGCCTCCCCGCTCGCTCCCGCCGCAATCGCTCCCTCGCAGAGAGGACCCGCACATGGAGCCGGGACCTCCGGCGTACGACAGCAGGTCGTGCAGACCGGCGTTCTCCGACCGCAGCCTCGCGCACTCGGCCGCCAGCGCGGCCTTCTCCGCCAGTAAGGCCTCGAGCTGCGACCGCACCTGCTGCTCTTCTTCCGCGGCGGCAGAGACAGGCGAAGGGAGGAGGAGGAGCTCGTTTCCTTCTTCTCCTTCTCCTTCTCGCTCTTCGGGTTCCTCGTTTGCCTTCGAACTCGCAGCAGAAGCAGGGGCAACATGAATCGGCGTGTTTCCCGCCTTCTTCAGGCTCTCGTTCTCGGCGGCGAGCTCCGCCAGCGCTGCGCGGAGGTCGGCGACTTCCGGCGACGCCGGTGCTGCGGCCGGGGAGAGCGTCGAAGAGGCCCCGCCTCTCGTGCCGCCGTTACTGCTCCCGCCCTTGCTCTCGCTGCTGCTCCCGAGGGGCGCTCGCTGCTGCCCTCTCCCGAGGCTCAGCGTGTTCTTCTTCTTCATCTTGGAGGTCGAGCCGGAGCCGGAGCCGGGGGCGGCGCCCCAGCCGCCGTCGTCGTCGTTCTCGTCGTTCTCGACTTCGACGCTCGCCGCCGCTCTTCCGCCTCGTCCACCGTTTCCGCCGCTTCCTCCTCGCCCCCCGACCTCCACCGTCTGCCCGTGGTAGCTCACCCTCACCCCTCGCATCTGTGACTCGGCAGCATTGGCAGCGGCGGCGTCGGCGGCCTCCGCCCTCCTGCGAGCGGCGGCCCGTCGCTGCGAGGCCGGGGAGGCCCAGGACTCGAGGAAGCCGGCGACGGCCCCGTCCAGCGCCGCCGCGGCCTCGGCCGCCGCCGCCCCGAGGCCGCTGATGGCGTCGAGGCCGCTGTCCACGGCCGCGGCCGCCGGGGCGAGCAAGGAGGAGAGGGTTGTGGTGGTGCTTTCGTCCTCCTCGTCCTCCTGCTGCTCGAAGAAGAAGCCCCTTTCTTCTTCCGCCTCTCCATCCTCGACGCCAACGGAGGCAAGCAGCGCCCTCCCCGCCGAGGCGAGGAGGCCCCAGCCGGAGCTGCTGCTGCTAGTACTGTTCTCTTCCGCGGCGTGCGCAAAGTCGACCGCTGTGAGGGGTTGGTGGAGGAGAGAAAGAGAGAGAGGAAGGCGCTGCTAAGTGAGAGAGAGAGAGGGAGAGACAGGAGGTCGAAGAAGGAAAAAAAGTTTCATCGTGCTTCTTTGCTTCCTTGCTTTCTTTCGCTCTTCCGTCCTCTCTCCTGCGTCTCTTCTCGACTCACCTCTCCTCGTCGAATGTCTGGATCGTTCACGTCGCTCGGCCTCCTGTTGGTTTTTATCCGTTTTCGGGGGAGAGACGAGTGAGAATTGAAGAAAGAAAAAAGAAAAGAGAGAGAGAAAAGCATTGGCGAATCGAGTTGAAGAAAAAAAAGGCTCAATCTTTTTCCTTTTACCTTTCTCGCCACCTCGTCCGGGACGCTCCCCTCCAAGCCCAGCGCCGAGGCGACGAGCCCTACAGTGGGAGGAGCACGCGGGACGGCGTTCCCGCTCCCGGTGAGCGAGGAGCGCTTCTTCAGGGAGGTGGAAGACATGTTTTCGCTTGACGTTTTTTTCAAGCTCTCTTCTCGCCAATCTTGCTTGCTTGCTTATTGCGTTGCTTCGCTCGCTTTTCCGTAAGGAGCCAAGACGAGCGGCCCTGCGAGGCTTTCTTGTGCTTCGTCCCTACGGAGAGAGATAGCGCGCGCTTGACTCTCTCCACACGAGAGATGAGGAGAGCGCGCTCGAAGCGGAAGAACAGAAGAGAAGAAGAAGAGAGACAGAAGAGAAAAAAAGCAGCAGAGAGAGTTTTGTGTTTGAAGAGCATCGTTTTTTCCAATTTTTTTTTCTTTTTCGTTTTTTTTTTACTTTTTTCTCCACGCTCTTCTCGTTGAGAACCCGGCACCCGTTGTTGCACAACTGAGCGCGAGCGCACGCACGCTTTCTTTGTTGCTGCTGACGCGGAAGAACAGAAGGCAGAGAAAGCCTCGTTGGACGAGACAGAAGCAAAGTTTTTTTCTTCCTTCTCGCGCCCGTTCGTCCATCTCTCTCTTTTCGATTGAAGCGACACCCTTCCTTTGTCCCGCCCTCTCTCTCCTCCGCCCCCCCCCCCACCTTCACGGTTCTCTCTCCCCAATGGCCCTCGCAGCAGCCCCGGCGGGCCTCGCCCTGGCCGCAGCTGCGGGATGGGCGAGGCATTTAAAGAGCAGGCGGTCCACTGAGGAGGCAATTGAGAAGGAGAGGAACAGAGCACTCTCGTTGTCGTCGTCGCCGTCGTCGTCGTCGTCGTCGTCGTCGTATCGAAACCTCCTCGCGAGCGCCGTCGCTCTCTACTCCGCCAACGGCGACCTGCTGACCGTCGTCGCGCCTCCCCCGCCGTCCCCGAGCGAGAGCAGCCGCCGCCGTCACCACCACCGGAGGAACAAGAAGAGGAACAACAAGGACGAGGAGCTCCGCCTGGCCCTTGTCCCTGACTTGACCGCCGCCGCCGCCGCTGCTTCTTCCTCTCCCGTCTCTCCCTCGCCGCTGCCGTTGCCGCTGCCTCAGGGGAAGATGAGTTCTTCGGCAGTCGCCTTCTCGTTCTCTTCCTCTTCCTCTTCTTCCACCCCTTCCTCCGCGTCCTTCTTCGAGACGGACAGCAACCAGCCCAGCCCGCAGCTCCCCTTCTTCCCCCCGGCTGCCCTCTGGGCCATCGAGGCTATCGACGACGACGACGAGGGAGGAAGAGACGGGAAAGGAAACAAGAGCTCTTCTTCTTGTCGGAGAGTGGCGCTGCGCTCGCTCGTCGGAGGAAGGCTGCTCCAGCTCGGGAAGGCGACGACCATAAAGTGCGAGGAGGAGCCGTTCTCTGCTCCCAGCCAGAACGAGCTCCTGCTCTCCCGTCTGTTCCTGGGGTCGAGGCAGTCCGCGGGCAGCGACCGCAGCGAGAGCTGGAGCCTGGACGCGCGAGGAGACTTGATCGTGGAGGTCGAGGTCGAGGTCGAAAGCGTCCCCGAAGAAAGAGAAAACTCCGAAGGCGCCGAAGGACCTCCTCCTGTCAGGCGGCTCTCCCTCCACCTCTCCCTCTCCCCCAGAGAGGCGCGGCCGGTCGCGCTCGACGACGTCCGCTTCCTCGAGAAGTGGCACTCCCGTGCTTCTCGCGCGGCCCGGGCCGCCGTCGCCGCCGCGACCGACGACGCCGCGGCGGCGAGGAGAAGCTTGGCGGCGGAGCGCCGCGCCAGGGAACGGGCCGCAGAGGAGGCCGGCGAGCGCACGTCGGAGCTCGAGGAGGCCCGCGCTCTGCTGAGGAGGGAGAGGGACAGGGCGGGCAGGGGGAGGGAGGAGCTGGAGTTCTTGAGGAAGGAGACCGAGCGCCTGTCGTCGCTGAGGGCCAAGGACGAAGAGAAGAACGAGAAGAGGGAAGAAGAAGCGAAGAACGCTGCTGCTGCTGCAGAAGAAGAAAAAGAAGAAGCAGGCGCCGCGAAAAAACAAGAACAAGAACAAGAGCAATAACAAGAAGAAGCCCTCGCGCTCGCCGAAGCAAAAGCGTCGGACCTCGAGCGCCGGCTCGAGCGCGCGCTCGACGAGCTCGAGCGCCGCGGCCTCTCGCTGGCCGCGGCCACGGAACGCCTTTCGTCGGCCGAGGAGGACCTCTCCGACGCCAGGGCCGAGGCCGAGCTGGCGGGGAGGCGGTGCAGGGAGGCCAGAGGGAAGCTCTCGGCCCTGGAAGCCGAGACGAGCTCCGAGAGGGCCAGCGCGGCGAGGGCCGCGGCCGCCGCGGAGGCCGACTCCAGGGCGCTCAGCTCGGCACTGCAGGAAGCGAGACAGGCGGCTTCCGAGGCCGAGAGGCGGGGCCTCGATGCTTCGAAAAAGGCGATCGCCGCCGCGGAGGCGCGGGCGGCGGCGGAGGTGGAGCAGGCTCGGGGGCGCGCTTCAGAAGCCAGGGACGCCGCCGCCGCGGCGGTCGCGGCGGCCGAGGCCAGGGCCGCGGCGGCCGTCGAGGACTCGAGCCGCGCCCTGGCCCTCGCCGAGAGGGCCGAGGCCGAGGCCGCCGCCGCTCGCGCCGAGTCCGCAGCCGCGACGAGGGAGCTGTCGGCTGCGAGAGCCGAAGCCGAAAGCGCCAAGCTCGAAGCGGAGGCGGCCAGGAGCAGCCTCGAAGAAGAGAAGAAGAGCTCCTCCCTGCCGCGGCGGGAGAAGAAACGAGAAGAGGAAGAAAAGGAACAACAGCTCGCTTCGGCCGTCGCAGAGGCCGCGCAGGCCCGCCGCGACCGCGACCGCGCCGTCGCCGACTCCCGCGCCGCCAAGGACGACGCCCGCGCCGCCAGGGCCGCCGCCTCCTTGGCCGCCAGGGAGAGGGAGGCCCTGGCCGCCGCCGTGGCCGCCGCGGACCTAAGGACGAAAGAAGTCGTCCGAGCGGCAGCAGTACGGGCCGCGACGCTCTCCATCTCCCAAGGAACGGCCGCCGACGAGCTTGAAAATCTGAAATCGCAGGCGGCCAGGGCCGCGGCGGCGGCGTCCGAGGCCGCGGCGGAGAGGGACGCGCTGGCCGCGAGGCTGCTGGCCGCCGCGGACGCGTCGGACGAGCAGGCGAGGAGCCACGCTGCCGAGGTGTCGGCGCTGCAGCGGGCGCTGGAGGAGGCGAAGAGGGAGATAGAAAGGTCTTCTTCTTCTCTCGCCTCTGCTCCCTCTTCAGAAGTCTCCGCCGCCGCCGCTTCCGCTTTTGCTTCAGCTTCCTCTTCCGCTTCCGCTCCTGCCTCCGCCAAGGAAGGGGAGATCGCGGCGCTCAGAGCCAACGTCGACGCTCTGCGGACGCAGCTGGCAGAGGAGCGGGCCGCGGCGGCCGCGGCGAGGGCCGCCGCCGCCGAGGAGCGCGAGCGCAAGAAGCTCCGCGGGTCCGCCGCCGGCGGAGGTTCCTCCGCGAGGGCGAAAGGGACGACGACGAAGACCATCCCGGCCCTGCACCGCTCTCCTTCGCCTCCGCCTCCGGCCGCCCGCAGGCTCTCCTCGAGCCCGACGAGGACTATGATGACGAAGACGGAGATGACGGCGAGGAAGACGAAGCAGGTGACGGTCGAGGCCCCCCTCGCCGGCGCCGTCGCCGCCGCTTTCGCCGACGACGGCGCTGACGACGGTGACGGCGCTGAAGGAGACAAGCAGCAGCAGCGACAGGAGAGGAACAGCTCGAAGCACTACCACCGCCTCGCCGCGGTCTCCGCGTCGAGCTCGTGGACGTCGGCGACGGTCGAGAGCCTGTCTCGGGTGTCCTTCGGGGAGGGCCGCGGCGAGGGGGAAAAGGCGGCGCTCGCCGCCTTCGCTGCGCTGCCCCGCGGCGGCAGAGGAGTTGGAGTCAGCGGCGGCAGCATCAGCAGCGGCGCCGCTTCGCTGACCGGAGACGGTTCCACCCAGCAGCAGCAGCAGCAGCAGAGGAGGTCCCAGGTCGGGGCGTCGCAGCTGCTGGCGCTGATGGAGGGGAACCTCTAGAGGAAGATTTGTCGTTTTCTGTTTTTTTCGAACCTCAAGAGTTTTTTTTTTTTCTGTTTTGAGTTTTTTCTTCCAGATTTTTTTAAAAAAAAAAAGAACACCACCAGTTTGTTTTCCCTTGGTTGCTTCTGAAAAAAAAGAAAGAGTCCAGTTCCGTGATGTTAGTGACGATGATGATTGACGATTAGATCCGAGTTGATGGGAAAAAACGAAAGAGGGGCAGAGGCCTTTTTCTTACAAAGTCTTTCTCGCCGGAAAACGAAAAAAAAAACTCGTTTTTTCCCCTTGTCACGGAGGAGGCAGCTCGTCCTTGGCCGCGTCCAAAACCATCTTGACCCTCTCCAGCGTCTGGCTCGACGCCTTGGCAGAGGCGCCCTCGATCACGGACGCGCTCTCGGAGCTGTACTCGGGACCCTTGACCACGACCTCGCCCAGAACGAAGATGCTCGAAGAAGGAGAAGAAGAAGGAGAAGAGGCCTCGCCGCTTTTGTCGCCGCCGCCGTTGCCGCCGTTGCCGTTGCCCCAAGCGCAAGGGAGCGTCTTGTCGAGCGCGTCGAACGCCGCCTGCGCCCTCCTGGAGACGCCCACGCCGATCTTCGCCGCGCGCGTCGACGCGGCGTGGACGGCGCGCTCGAGGCGCTCGCGGCACTTGGCGTCGTCGAGCGTCGGGAGCTTGGCCAGCGGGTCGAAGGAGGAAGAGGAGGCGTCCGCAGCGGCGGCTTCTGTTCCTCCGCTTTCCGAGCTCGCTGCCGCCGCCTTTTCGGGCGCCTCGGCCGAGAGAATCTTGGAGACCGCCGCGGCCGAGGTGATCCTGACGTTGTGGACCAGGGGGGTGGAGCCGGCCGAGGCGAGCACGAGCCCGCCGCTGGCTCTGTCGTGGGCCCAGATGGTGGCGTCGAGCGGGTCCTGGCGAGAGAGGTTTGAAGTTTTTTGGTCGGGGTTGAGAGAAAGAGAGAGAAAGAGGTGGTGAGCGAAAGAAAACGAAGATTCTCCGTCTCTCCCCTGCTTTCTTGAAACTGCGTTCTCTCTCTCTTCCACCTCCCTTCAATTCTTCCGATCTGCCTGCCCCAGGTCGATATTTCGCTCTCTCACCTTCTCGCCGTGCAGCTCGAGCTTGACCTTGCAGCCGACCTCCCACGCAAACGTCTCGGCTGTCGTCATTGTTTGGATTTGGATTTTGATTCGATCGGGGTGTTTTTTTCGACTTTTGATTGCTTCCTGCTTTTTTTTGCTCTGAACGATGCGTTTGCGAGCAAGTCGCACGAGCTTGTAAGTGCAGTCGAGAACGAGCGACTGAGCGTTCACGCGAGGCGGAGAAGAGAGCGGCTGAAGGAGAAGGAGGGGAGAACGCGAAGAGAATCGAGAGAAAGAGAGAAGTGATTTCCAAAACAACTTTTGCTCGCCGACGAAGAAAAAAAACTCGACCTCGACCTCCACTCTCTTCCTTTCCACTTCCGCCCTTCCTCTTCCTCCTCCTCCTTCCGCGGCGCCTTGGCATTTTGAATAACGAAAACGTCTTTACAAAAACCTCTCATTCATCCTCGGCAAATGTGCCCCCTTCTCCCTCCTCTTCTCGCCCGGCCTCCAGCCCCCCCTCATCGTCGTCGTCGTCGACGAGTTTGACGGCGGCGGGGATTTCGTTCTCGTCGTCTTCGTCTTCGTCTTCGTCGTCTTCATCTTCTTCTTCCTCCTGTTCTTCCTCTTCTTCTTCGTCTTCAGAAGAGAGCGACGACGAAGCAGAGGGAGCCTTGCGTCCAGCAGCATTAGCAGCAGCAGCGGCGGCTGCGGCGGCAGCAGCAGAGGGGCTCCTCACCACCTCGCCCTCGATCCTGGGCGTCGGAGACGCGGCTCTCTCGGCCGCCGCGCGCGCCACGGCCGCGGCCACCGCTTCCGCCTCGGCCTCCTCCCGCGCGCGCGCCTCTGCATCCTCGTCGTCATCTCCCCCTGCCGCTTCAACAACCTCGTCGGCGTCGACGGCGGATGCTGCGGAAGAGAGCGCGCCAGCGGCGGGAGCATGGTGAGAGCCGATCCCGGCCGCCGAGAGCGCCGCCTCGACCACCGCCCTCGCCGAAGACGACGACGACGATGACAACGAATCTCCTCCGCCTCCCCCGCGCGTCGCCCTCCTCAGGTCAGCGCCCACGGCCTCCACCAAGGGAGCAGAAAGCGCGTCCCTGAGCTCGGAACCGTCCCCGAGCCTGCGAGCCACGGCCAGCGCCAGCTGCTCCTTGTCGGGTCCCTCCTCGGCGGCAGCGGCGGCCGCGGCGAGCGCGGCCAAGTCCGCGGCCGTCGGTCCCGCGCCGCACCGCTCGGCCGCCTCGAGCAAGCTCAGCGCCAGCGCCGACGCCCTCGTGCCCTCTGGCCAGTGCGGCGGGAAAACCCTGTTCCTCCTGTCCCGTGCCAACCCACCATAGGCGTACCCGTCAAGCAGGTCCAGCGAATCGTCCTCGTCGGGCTCGCCGCTCAGCAGGCGCGAGATCGCCTGCTCCTGGACCTCCTTGGAGGTCATCTCCAGAAAGGCGTCGTCCTTGAACCCGTCGTGGATCGTGTTGATTACGGGGATGTGCGCCAGAGATGCCTCGACCCTCGCCAGCAGAGCTTCGTACGTCTCCTCTTCCTCGTCAGCCCTGTCCTTGATTCCAGAACCCGGCAAACGAACGATCTTGTGGAAATCGGGGTCGCCAGCTCCTTCGGCACCGGGGGGAGGCGCCATGTACTTGTACCGAGCGACGATCTCGCAATCCTGATACTCGGTCATCGTCCACTCGATGTCCGCCTGCGCCTTGGAGGCGGCCTCGTCCGCCGCCGCGGCCACTTTGGCGGCCTCCCTGGCAGCCAGCGCCAGCGCCGCGCGCTCGCGCTTGGCGACCACCGCGTCGAGGTCCGAGGCCCCGCCCGTGCGCGTCCTGTCGGAGGCGCGGGCGGCTTTGACGGCCTCGTACTGCTCGCCGCGCCGCATGCCCGCAAACGGCAACCCGCGCGCCGCGAGCTCGGCGACGAGCTGGTCCCGGGTCGCCTTGGAGATCGGGACCATCGCGCCCGCCACCCCAGGGCCGACATTTTTATGTTCGTCGTCGTCGTCTTCTTCGTCGCCTTCGGGGCTCGAATAAACAGGGGAGAGGGCGGAGACGACGACCGCGCCGTCGCTGTTGACCCAGTGGCGCGACGACTCGCCGCCTCCACCGGCGCCGACGCTGCTGCCTGCGTTCCCGGCCGAGAGCGTCACGCGGCGCTGCGGCCTGCCCTGGGCGTCGACCAGGGTCTCGATGAGCACGCCGTCGGGGGAAGGGGAAGAAGAAGTGGAGGAAGAAGAGAAGGAGGCGGAAGCGGAAGGGGAAGAAGAAGAAGAAGCGTTGTCTCCGTCGGCGGCAAACAGCTCCCACCCCTCGTCCTCGTCCTCCTCCTCCTTCTTCGCCCCGAGCCCGACGAGCCCGGGCCCCGGGACGCGAGCGGAGGTGGCGGCGGCGAGCTTCTTGGGGATCCAGTCCGCGATCGGGGACAGGAAGGAGGACGCGGAGAGGGAGGGGCGGCGGCGCTGCTGCTGCATTTGCTTTTGCTTTTGCCATTCTTGCTTTTCTTGCCTCTGTCGCTGCCGCTCCTTGCGCTCCTCGTTCTCGTCGTCGTCGTCGCCGAAAAAGCTCTCGACGCCTCTTTCGAAGTACTCTTCTTCTTCTTCGATTTCGTCGTCATCCGAAGCACCACCTTCAGCAGCAGCAGCTTCAGCAGCAGCGAAGGCCTCCTCCGCCAGGGCGAGCCTCTCGGCGTCCAACCCCCGAGGACCGAACGCCTCGGCTGGCAGCTGCCTGCCGTCGTCGGCCGCGGCCGACACGACCTCGAGCAGGTCCCACGGCCTCCCTTCCTCGCTCAGCATGGCCACCAGGGCCCCCATCGTCTCGTCCGGGAGAAGGTCAGTGCGCTTCCCTCCCCCTGGCTTGGCCAGTTTCACCATCATCCGGAAGAAGCTGAGGATTACGGAAGAGCGGGCGCCTCCCACCAGCTTGGCGCGCGTCATCGCCGCGTGCACCCTCCGGTTCGGCAAAATCCCGGCTTTGAGCATCTCGCCCAGGGCCTCGTCCAGCGCCTCGTGGCCCGCTCCCACGCCGTCAGACCCCTCGTCGAGCCCTCGCTGGGAGTAGTTGGCAGGGTCGGAGGCGAAGACTGCCGCGACGGGATCGATGTCGTTGTTGTTTCCGTTCCCGCTGTTTCCGTTTCCGTTGTTTCCGGCGGCGCTTCCGTGCCCGTTGTTCCCGCTGTTCTGGTTCGCCAGCAGCCGCATCCTCGCCTCCTTGTCCGGTCCCGCCAGCCGGGGAGCCGCCCTGCGAGCCGCAGACTCGATCACTTCCAAGTGAGCCTCCATCACGATCGCGTGAGAGTCTGCCGTCGGGCGGCACAGGGGGCCAAACGCGCCGTCCGAGATCGCGAGCAGCGTCTGCTCTCCAACGTTTGGGGAAAGCATGAAAGCGTCAGCTGCCAGCAGCGTGTTGGCGTGCCTGATGTCCGGCTCGACCCCCGCAGACCTCATGTCTTTCGAGAGAATAAACTGGGCCAGCTTGGCTCCGCGGGCCCCCTGCGTCGAGCAGAGCCAAACCATCCATTCCAGGAAGACGTCGGCGTCTGGCTGCCACCCGTCAGCTCACCTCCCTCTCAGCAAGGCCGCCTCGGCGTCGTGGCCCAGCCCGGCCCTGAACAGCGATGCGCAGAGGGCCAGCCAGCCCTGGCGGGCGTCCGGGACAGCGCGCGCCATCGAGGCGAGCACGGCCCTCGCCGCGGCGGCGTCGCCGACTCCCGCAAACGCGTGGATCAGGGCGACGTACGACTCTGGCAGCGGCCTGAGCCCGGCCGCGTGTGCCCTCCGCATCGCGTCGAGGGCGCCGTCCGCGTCGCCCGCGGCCGCGGCCGCCATCACGCAGGCGTGGACGGCTCGAGGGCCGGGGGTGAGACCGGCAGAGGCCATGTCCCTCAGCACCGACTCGGCGGCGCCAGGGTCGGCGCGGCGGGCGGCGCGTGCGAGCCGGCGGTGGAAGGGGGTCCGGGCCGGGTCCGATTCCTCGAAGGAGGGCGGGGCCGCTGGGGGAGAGGATGAAGGAGAGCTTGTAGCTTCTGAGGTTTCGTAGGAGGCTTCGTCTGGTTGTTTGTTTGGGGGCGAGAAGAAGAGGCGGAGTTGGAGGAAAGGTGAGAAGAAAGAAGGAAAAAAGGAAAAGGAAAACGAAAAAACGAAAACGAGCCGCCGCCGATGCCTTCTTCTTGCCTTCTCTCTCTCTCTCGTCGCAATTCTCCAGTTCTCCCTCTAGGATCCTTCTTCTTACCTCGATCGACGGTGTCGGACCCTCCCTCTGAAGCGTCAGCGCGAAGGACGGGGCGAGTGGGGGCTCGGAGGGTCGCTATCCTGGTCGCGGGGCGATGCCACGGGAGGCGACGCATCGACGTCGACGTCGACGTTGCCGCCGACAAGCGTGCCATCGCCAGCGAAGGGGAGACCATCGTTTTGGGAGCGAGAGGCGACTGAGTAGCGTGAGCGAGAGACGCGACGACGACGCTCGTGCTAGTGAAAGCGAAATGAGAGGGCTGAACGAGAGAGGCAGGCCGAAGAGGGGAGAGTGCTTCTGAAAAGAAGAAGAAAGAAAGAGGAAAAAATGAGAAATCTCGCCTTCACTTTTTTCGTCTGAAAAGAAAAAAAGTCCATCGATTTCAATGCCTCCTTCTCGTCGTTCTCTCTCTTTTCCTCTCGCTAGGGCCGCAGGAGCTTTTGAGCTGCTCCTACTGCGACTAGCCGAGTGTAAGGAGAACTCTAGAAGCGTGCTCGAGAGAGCGTGAATGCGCAGAGGAGGGCAAGAGAAGGGCAGCGGAAGGAAGAGAAGAAGGAAGAGGCGAGTTTTTTTTTTCTTCGAGTCGAATTCTGATGCGAAACCTGTAGCCGTAAGAAGAGAGAAAGAGGAAACGGCGGCGAAGAAAACGAAAAACGAAAAAAAAACTCGAAAGAAGAAGAAGAAGAAGAGGAAAAAGAAAGTGAAAAATAGAAATTCTTTTCGCAAACAGAACAAAAAACGTCTTTGACACATCGAGCCCGTGGCTCCGGTTGCACCAGACGCGCCCGTAGAGCTCGTCGAGCCCGTGGAGCCGACCGGCTCTACGGGCGCAGATAATTCAAAATTGGGATAAAAACAAACTCTCTCTCTCTCTTCTTTCTCTCATAAGTCGCTTCACTCCTCCGGGGGAGCCGGGAGGGCCTCCTCGGCAGTCACGCGGGCCTCGAGTTCATCATCGATCTCCTCCCTGTAAGCCAGGTTCGCCTCGAGCTTCGCCCTCTTGGAAGCCTCGACCGCCGAGTCGGGAGGAAAGCCTGGGGAAAGGGTGTCCACCAGCGCTTCTTGCCGTCGCGGTCCGCTTCCGCCCTCACGACGTACTCGGCCTGCGTCTCAGCCTTCCCGAGGTCGTTGTGCTTGACGGCATCTTTCGCGTTCTCTTCGTCGATCCCAACGTACCCGTGGTTGGAGCAAACCTGTTTTTTTTTTGTGTTTTTCGGTGGGGGAATGGGCTCGTGGGATGAGAAGAAAAGAAGAGAACTTGAAAAAAGAAAAAAGAAAAAAAGAAAGAAAAAAAAATCGACCGAAAAAAACTTTTCAAAAAAACTTTCAATTTTATCCCCGCCCAAAAAAACAACACCACTTCGAAACTCACACAGCCCGGTTTCAACACCCCTCCAAACGAGCTGCGGCCGCAGCCGTGGCAGAGCATCCACGGGTGGACCTGTTTGGCCCCCTTGAAGAGGCGCAGGTGCTCCAGCTTGATAGGAGGCTCGGTTACGTTGTGGGCGCCAGACCATAAAGCGGCGTGCGACAGGACGACGACCTGAAAGAAGTCGACTTGCTCGCCGTTGATCTTAACCGACGGGCGGCCGCTTTTCAAGGTCGCGTAAGAGTACTTGTCGATGATCCAGCTCCCCCCGGACCCGCCGATGCATCGCGGCTTTGCAAGAGAGTAGCAGACCCTGAGTTTTCCCTCACGGTTTTTCTCGCCAAACTCGGAGGCAACCGGGAGCAGCGCAGGGTGAGCCACAAGACTTGTACCGCCAACCGCCGTAGCCCATTGGATCCCCTGCGTTCCCTGGCTCTCGAACGCCCTCATCTGCACGCAGACTTCGTAGAAGTACCGGAGGACAAGGTGGATCGGGATCGTCAGGACCTTTAGGGGGGTCTCGTTGTTGTTGGGTCCGGGGCGGTAGTGCGTCGCGCCGCCACCGCATTCGTGCCTAGGAGACGAACAGCAGGAGTAGCGCTTGACGCGCTCGCTGTGACGGTGCGCAGATGCAAGGGCATCGTGACGAGCTGCAAAAAGGGGGAGACGGCTTTGCGCTAGAGAAGCCAGCACAGGGCGCCGCGTTCCGATGCTTTTTTTTTTCCGGACGAGAGAGCCGTCGCCCGACCAACACTCGAGAAACCGGAACAAAAAAAGAGAGTGAAGCGACTTAGTCGACCTTTTACTTTTCTCGCTCTAGCATTGATCGAAACGAGCAAAGCGGCAGGGCGCTCTCTCTCTTTCTCTCTGTTCTCTCCCACGCTTCTTCCACCCCTTCCTCCTCTGTGATGCACGAGACGATAACTCTCTACCTCTGGACGAGCAGCTAGCGACCCCCCGTCGAAAAACGCGTGGAAAAAAGCTCTCTGAAAGGAGGAAAAAAGAAAAGAGAGACGATCTCATCAAAGAGCTTCGACTACTGAATGTCTTCGGCGCCGCCCCCGCCTCCTGGAGGCAACGGCGGCCCCTCTCTACCTCCAGGAGGTCAGCAGCATCAGGGTGGTCCCTTGAATGGTGGATTTTTGCCTCCAAACGGCATGGGTGAGGATCTTAATTGCGATTGAAAAAGAAAAGTTTTTGGCTTGCTTTTTTTTTTTTCGTTCTTTCCTTTTCTCACCTTCGACCTTTCGACCTCAACCTCAACCTCTTCTTTAGGCGCACCGCCAATGCCAATGCCGCCAAGCTTCGTCCCCGCGCCCAGGCCATTCTACGGAGGTTACACTGGCGGAGGAGTGGGACCTCTCGGAGGAGGAGGAGGGCAGTTCTACCCTCCTCCTCCGAACCCGCAGCAACAGTTTTACCACCAGCAGCCGCACCAGTTTCGACCTCCTCAGCAGCAGTGGCAGCAGCAACCGCCTCCTCTCCCGTTCCAGCAGCAGCAGCAGCAGTTCGCGCCTCGGCCTCCGATGATGCACATGGCGCCAATGATGATGCCGCTAAAGCCGCCTCCTGCTGCTCAGATCTCCGCGGTCCCCCCGCCTTCGCTGACGATCTCAGTCGGCGGCATCGCGGCGACGGTCGGGGACGACCTGATCGTCGCCGCTTTAAAAGCCTGCTGCGACGCCGCCAGCGCAGAGGAGAAGCCTTCTATGACAACAGCAGCAGGAGCAGGAGCAGCCTCTATTGCTCCCGCTTTCACCTGGAAGCGCGCCGTGGACCCGGCGACGAAAGTCCCGAAAGGCTTCGGCTTCGCGACGGCCCCAAACCCGCGGGCCGCGCGGGCCGCGCTCGCCGCGCTCGACGGCCGAAGCGTCGACGGCCGCGCGCTGGTCGTCAAGGCCCCCGCGGCGACGACGGCCTTCCTGAGCTGGAGGTCCGCGGAGGACGCGAGGGCGGAGAGGGCGGCGAAGGAGGAGGCGGCCCCCGGGGAAGAGGAAGAAGGAGGAGCGAAAGAAGGGGGTGGTGCTCTTTCTTCTTCTTCTCCGTCGTCGGCGTCCGCGGCGGCCGACGCCCGGGCTGCCGCTAGTGCCAAGCTCTCCCTCGACGCGCTGCTGAGAGCGAGGCCGGCAGTAGTAGCAGCAGAAGAGGCAACTGTTGTTCCTCCTCCAGCAGCAGCTGCCGTGGCGGCGGACGCGTTCCTTTCGTCTCTGGAAGGGACAACGGGGCCTTCTTCGTCTCCTCCTTCTGCGACCGCCGCCGCCGCCGCCGCCGAAACCCTCGCCGTCGACGTCGAAGCCGAGCTCGAGGAGGAGGAGCGCGCCGAGGCCTCCGCCTCGGTCAGAGACGAGGAGAAAAAGTACCAGCGCGCCCTGAGGGAGTGGGAGAGGTCCGAGGCGAGACACGCTGCTCTGGTCGAGGAGGAGGAAGCCGCGGCGGCGAAGCGGAAGAGGGCGAGGGAGCGGCTGTTGGCCGAAGAGGACGACGTCGGCGACGAAAAGGAAGCAAAGAACAAAATCGACGGCAACGAAAACGACGACGACAGCGGCGACGACGAGACGGGCACCTGCCTCCCCCCCTGGGCCCGCCGCGCTTTCCGCGAGACCAGGCGGGGAAGGGCCGCGGACTCGCGAGAGGCCCGCGCGCGGCGCCAGCGGGAGCAGGAGTCGGACGCGGCGGCCAAAGAGCGCGAGCGCGCGCAGGCCGCGGAGGCGGCAGCGGTGGAGCGCGAGCGCGCGGACGCCGCCGAGGCCGCGGCCCTCGAAAGAGCTTCGACCAGAGCCGCGGGGACGACAGGAGGAGGAGTTGGAGGACCTGTTGGCCGCGCCTCGAGGCTGAACTCCGTTGCCTCGGCGACGGCCTCTCCCTCTCCCGGTCCCGAATTGATGACGACTGGAGGAGGAGCGGCAGGCGCGGGCCTTGCCGCGGCCGTCGCCGCCGCCGCCGCGGCCAAGAGGTCGAGGGCCGCGGCCGTCTCTTCCGTCGCCGCCTTTGGGGATGACGATGGAGCAGGAGCAGGATCAGGAGCAGGAGGCAGCAGGAGGCCGCTGAAGAAGCTGAATTACACTGCCGAGGAGCTCGCGGCCGGCGGCGGCGGCGGGAGCAGGAAGAGAGCGGGCACGGAGAGCCAGACGCCGACGCCGACCGTTGCTGCGACAACGGCCACGCCTCCTCCTCCTCCTCCTCCTCCAATCCAACAGCAACAGCAACTCCCCAACGTCAAGGGAGCCATCCTGGCCATCATCACGATGATCCCCACAGAGCCCGCCGCCGTGTACGCGGAGTCGAGCAGGCTGGACTGGGAGTCGCTGCTGAAGGGGAGAGCGCAGCCCGCGCCGAGGGCCGCTGCGACGGCGACGACAAGCGGAAGCGGCGCAACTGCTTCCGCAGCTGCTTCCGCAGCTGCCGAAGCCGAACAGCAACTTGTCCTTCAACGCCAGCAGCAGCAGCGCGAGCGCGTCGAGGCTCGCGTGCGCCGCTGGTGCGCCGAGAAGATCGCCAAGCTGCTGGGGTCCCCGGAACCGTCGCTCGTCGACTTCGTCGTCTCCCACGCGCTCGACAAGAGGGGCAGCCCCGGTTCCCTGGAGAGCGAGCTGGCGCAGGTGCTGGACGACGAGGCGCGCCCGTTCGTGGTGGCGCTGTACAGACTGCTGCTGCTGGAGGCGAGAAAGGCCAAGGCCGGGCTCGGGTGAATGAAAAAAAATGGTTGTAAAATGAAACAGTTTTTTTTCAAAATACAAAAAGTAAAGCTCTTCTCTTGCTCTCTCTCTCTCTCTCTCTCTTTCTCTCTTTTCTCCTTCATCGCCGCCGCCCCTCCGCGCCCTCTGCCCCGGTTGTGAGGGCCTCGAGCCTGGCCACGGCGGCCATCAGCGCCTCCTGGTCCTTCTTCATGCGCGAGAGGACGACGGCGTGTTTGGCTTCTGCCGCGGCGACGGCGGCAGCGACAGAAGAGGTCGAGCTCGGCGAATCTTTCGACGACGATGCTGCTGATGACGATAGCGAGACCGCGAGCCTGGCCACCGCGAAGACAATCAGCCCGGCTAGCAGCGGCACCACGGCCGCGAGAGTCCTTTCGCGATAGAGGCAGACGGCGAGCGAGGCCGCGAGCCCGGCGAAAAGGTCGAGCATCGATCTGTTTTTTTTTTTTTTTTGAAATCGTACTTTGTCGAAGAAAATGAAAAAAAAATGGAAAAAAAAGAAAATTTCCGGCAGAGATTTTGAAACAGGGGTCGTCGTTACAAAAAACGGTTCTCTCTCCCTCTCCGTCTTTCTCTCCGTCACATTCTCTAGTTACGTTTTAGTTTTCTTCAAAGGTCCATTATCTTCTTCTACGCAAGAAGAAGCCATGAGTCCAGCCCCCTGAAACAAAATGAAATTTGAAAAAAACAACAACAAAACAGAAACGTACGTAAAAAAACTCTTTTTCCCCTTCTTTTTTTCTCTCTCTCTCTTTCCACTCCACCCCAATCCACCTCCCTAATCAAACCTGGACGAGTTCTTGATCCCAAACCACACCCACTTCTCCTGCACGGGGCTCTGCGCCCAGCTCAAAAACTGCTGCTGCAGCGCCGGGGTGTTGGCGTCCCCGACGCCACCGGCCGCCTTGCCCGGGTCGCCCACGTTCCCACCGTCAAACCAAGCCGTCATCGCCGCCAGCGTATACTTGATAGTCGCCTCTTTACTGTTGGGACCCACACCGCCGCACATGAAAGTAGCATAATCGAACACGATCTTGTCCTTGGCCTCCTCGGCGGCTGCCATCCAGATGACGTGGCTCGACTTGTACACCAAAAACATCCACGAGCCCTTTCTGGCACTGGGGTAAACGATATCCCACGAGTGGCCCGCGATCGTGCACTTGTCGCGGATCGGCATGCCCATCGCCCCGATCGGCACGGTGATGTTGGCGAAGGTTTCGCCCATGTTGGAGTAGAAGTAGGGGGCCTCGTGCGTGACGATGCGGATGTCGACGGCGTCCAACAGAAAGGCCGCGGAAATATTCGTAGGGCCGGCGTGCTTGGATCCCGTCTTGGAGTAGCCCAGAGCCAGGACCGACACCTTGCCTCCGAGCGAGTGGCCCGTCACGCCCATCCTCCTGGCGTCGAGCTGCGTGTTGGCAGCCGCTGCCCCGGGGCCCAAAGCCCACTCTATCACGGGGTTGACGAAGAGCTCGGTCTCGACGCCGCGCGGCATGATCGTGAGCCAGTAGGGTTCGGGGTCGTACTGGACGGCCGCGTAGCCCCAGGAGGCGAGGTGGTTGGCGTAGCGGGTGTAGCCCCAGGAGGGGAGCTGGTTTGTGGATTGGGTGTGGGTGGGAGTTTGGGGAGAGAGGAAGGTGAGTTGAAGAAGAGGTCGGAGGTCCGAGGTCGATGGCGACGCGCGATGGAAGAAGAAGAAAAAGCTCCTCCGCATCCAATGAAACTGAAAAAAAAACGTGAAAGCTTGGCTCCCTCTTTTCGCCCCTTTCTACCCCCTTTTTTTGCTTTCTCTCCACCTCAGAGGCAGCGCACAAGAGGCTCCAAGCGCCCCGCCGCGTCAATTTTTTGCACTTTTAGAAAGAAAAAGAAAGAAAATCCACTCACCGAGAACCCTGCGTAGATGAAGATGACCGGCCACGGCGCCGCCCTGCCATTGGCGGCCTTGCCCGGCAGCGTCATCGTCACCTTCAGCGTGATGTTCTTGAAGCCCAAGACCTTCTTGAACTCGTCAAAGTCGGGGCATTTCACCGTGATCTTGGTCTTGACGACGTCGGGCGAGGTGCCGCAGGGTCCAGGCAGGCCGTACGCGGGAAGGTCCGGGAGGTAGTCGCTCGTCTGGACGACGGCGGCCTTCTGCTGCTCCTTCGTGGGGCCGAGGTTGTAGTTGAAGATGTCCTGCAGGGCCTGGATCTCGATCTTTCCCTCGCCGTCGAGCTCCTTGGCCGTGTAGGTCGCGGAGACGAGGGAGGAAGAGGGGGAGAAGAGGGCGAGCGAGAAGAGGAATGTCGCGGCGGCGGCGAGCGCCGCGTTGCTGCGTCGAGCTGCTCGGGGCATAGTGCTGCTGCTTGCTGCTGCGTGTGTTGCGCTCGTTTGCGAAACGCGCTTGTTGCTGTTCTTCTTCTCCTGCTCCTCCGAGCGTATGTCACTACTGGTCTTCTCTGCCGTGCACGACGCGAGAGAAGGGGACCAGAAAGAGCGCGGAAGAGAGGGAGTCAATTCGAAAAAAAAGAATGTTTGAGAAATGAAACCGACGAAAAAGAAAAGCAAAAGAGAAAAAAGTTTCAAACTTCTTCCTCTCTTTGAACTCGTTTTTTTTTTGTTGTTGGCTCTGCTCTCTCTGAAATTTTGATTAACACTGAAACGCCGCTCTCTCTCTTCCTCTCTTTCTCCGTCGCCCCGCGCGCAACGCGCACGCAAGCAGCACGGGGATCGAAGAAGAAGAAGAGGAACACAAACGTTTCTCTCACCCCTTTTCTCTCTCTCTTCTCTCTCTCTCTCACCTCCACACCTCTCTTTTCTCTTTTCTAACGGCGGTGCTTCTTCCCTCCACCCCCACCACCGCCTCCGCTCCTCCTCTTCTTCCCTTTCCTCTCGTCGTCGCTGTCGTCAAACGCGCCCTCCTTCGCCCTCTCTCTGTCCTCCTTGGCCGCCTCGGCCTCGAGCTCCTCCCAGCTCTTCCCTGCCTCTTCGTCGTCGTCCTCTTCCTCCTCGTCGCCGCTCTCGTCCTCCTCGTCCTCGTCAAACTCGGAGTCGTCCTCGTCCTCCGACTCCTCTTCTTCTTCCTCTTCACCCGAATCAGAAGGAGCAAACTCCTCGTCCCCGTCCTCCGAGTCCTCCCCGTCCTCGTCGTCGGAGCCCTCCATGTCCAGGAAGCCCCACCCTCCGGCCTCTCTGAAGGCCTCGGGGTCCTCGACGATGGATTTCAGCACCTGCTTCCAGTTCAGGTTGGTCTTGCTCTCGTAGAACTTGATGTCGACCGAGCTCAGCCACTCGCGGATGGTGTCGAGGCTGGTCATCGGGATCGCGTCGATGCGGACCACGTCGCGGGTCAGATCTTTGAAGACGAGCGTCATGTCGAAGTTTCGCAGGCCGAAGCCGACGCGCTCCAGGTTGACGACGACAACCTCCGATAAGGTCAAGACCGTGAAGGGCATTTCCGTCAATTCGACCAGGCAGTTGACGGTGGGGACGACGAAGGCCGCGGAGCGGTGCGGGACGCCCGTGAAGCCGAGCTCGCGGAAGGGGACCTCGAACTCGAGCTCGAGGTCGCTGAAGTGAGAAGGATTTTTTTTTTTTTTTTCTTGTCGAGTGAGTTTTTTTTTTCTCTTCTCTTCTTTCTCTCTCACCCTCTCCTCCTCTTTCCTTCCCCCTTCCCTCTTCTCTCTCTCTCTCTCTCTCTCTCTCTCTCTCTCTCCTTCTCTCTCTCTTCCTTACCCGTAGTCCTTCTCCCAGATCTCGTGCTGCACCCTCTTCACGAACCCGGCAAAAGTCTTGTTCACCCTCGCCCGCATCTCCCTCTCCCTCTGCTCCTCCTCGATCTCGTCGGGGTCGTACGCGTTGCGCCTCGACGAGCCCGCGTCCAGGGTCTGGACCACGTCCATCACCTCGGTGTAGAACTGCACGTCGTGGGCTTTTTTAGCTCCGATCATGATCGGGTGGTGCAGGTGGAAGTGCACTAGCGCGATCATCTCGCCCTCGGCCGGCTGCAAGAAAGCGTGCTTGATGTTGCGGTACATCACGTCGACCGACTCGCCGCGCGGGCTCGAGTAGCGGAAGCCGTTGGCGTGTGCCTCGAGCGATCCCGGAACTCGCCTTCCTTTTCCTCCCGCGGGCTGGGGGCGGACCCAGACGTCAGGGAGCGTGTAGGGCCTCCCACCGGAGGCGCGGATGAGCTTCTCCTGGGCGACCAGGGTGGCGCGCTCGGCGCGTTCCTTCTCTCGGGCGGCGACCGCGGCGCGCAGCGACTTGATCTCTGCGACGATCTTGGCGGCCGAGCGCGGATCAGCAGCGCGGAACGAGATCTCCTTGATCGCCGCCGCGGCCGGGTGGCGCTGGCAGGGCTCGAAGCCGGGGCCCGTGCCGAAGAGGATGCGGACGTAGGTGTGGTCGCCTGTTTGTGGTGGTTGTGGATGGAAGGGGTTGTTGAGAGGTTTGAAGAGGAGAAGAAGAAGAAGAAGAAGAAGGAGAAGAAGAAGAAGAAGAAGAAGAGGAAGAAGAAGAAGAAGAAGAAGAAGAGGAAGAAGAAGAAGAAGAAGAAGAAGAAGAAGAAGAAGAAGAAGAAGAAGAAGAAGAAGAAGAAGAAGAAGAAGAAGAAGAAGAAGAAGAAGAAGAA